>Ga0126342_10004858_pt1 | contig 23173 bp, 12 predicted proteins | sample Cyp1metagenome_FD_92528 | JGI IMG/M metagenome (GOLD analysis project Ga0126342, IMG submission 92528) | Coral microbial communities from Lord Howe Island, Old Settlement Bay, Australia - Cyphastrea 1 metagenome | ecosystem: Host-associated > Invertebrates > Cnidaria > Coral ...
CACTCAATATAGCCTCGCACTGCCGCCTCCTCCACCAACCCCCGCCGAAATCCCTCCCATCCTCTCCACTCTCGTCTCCCCGTTCCAACTAGTTCCTGGCTTTCGTCCCCTCTTCTCAGGTAATATATATATATATTTAATAATCTTAATACATGGTAAAAATCCTCATCATCCTTCATTTGAAATCATCGGCACGGCCGCGTCTCACCACAGGCTCTCTAGCAAGGCTCAGGCCGTTGCGCCCGAACTGCTGCAACGACTTGGGCTGAATCCCCTCGTGGATGCCTGCGCTTGATCTACAGTTGTGGTATATTAAAACCGCTATGTGTTGGTAAAAGATCGTAAAACACCAAACATGTTTCTGACACATTTACATTCTTTTCAAAAACTTACCATTTTTTGGGTTTCCAATATTTTTGGTGTAAAAATCATGGGGATATAAAACCGACAATATGATAATTGGGTTTGTCCCGAAATGTACCCCAACGTATGGCCATTTAAATGGAAAAATCATACTGGAGTACCACATTTTTGGGCAAACCAAATATATAGTGGTTCTGTTTATGGGGTAAACAATTGGGTAAAGGGAGTATGGATCCGATACTAATCAGGTGTAGCAGTTTACCACGCTATCTGGTGATATCTTTGGTTTTCTCTGAATTGGGGACTCCCAAAGGATGGTGTTTCAACTTTAGGACCCCCCCATAGACGTATTCCACATGGGTAGATATGGGTGAGGCTAGGAAACCATCATGATCCTCTGACAAACAGACTGGTGATGTTGAAAGTCTTCTTCCTGCATCCTGCAAACATGGAGGTTTCCTAACTCATGGGGGTAGCACCAAATCATCCAGTCGTCATGGATGACCATGACTTAGGTTATGAGACCTATTGTGATTTGGGGATTTTTAATGAGTTAAAAAAAACCACATCTTGATGATCTCAGGAACTGAACATTGAGACATCCACGCAACTGCTGAAAGATCTTTGTTTGGAGCGACTTGGCTGCAGTGCCACAGCAAAGCTTCATGATCGAAACCAGTTGAAATTGATAAAGTTGCTGATTCCTGTGATTCACATATATTCCCATGAACTTGTGACGAATTGAACCAAGGTTTGAACTCACTCTGCTTGAAGTTGAACCTTTGCTTCTACCTACTTGGAAAGCGGAGAAGAGCTTCCCTTCAAGGGACCGGTGCAACCATGGGATGCCGCAAGAGGTTTCATTATGTGGGGATGGGCCAAGTTTAGTGGTTTGATGATGTTTTGTTTTGTATCAACTGTATCAACTGTATCAACTGTATCAACTGTATCAACTATCAACCCATCCTCTGCTTTGGGGTTGCCTAGTCTTGAAGCCTGATTTCTTTATGATCCCAGTGGCTCCTATTGAATCAAAAAATCAGGTTTTTCTGTCGGATCATTTTAGTGAATGGAAACGCCATCATCCAACATCCTCCGCATGGAAGGAGATTCTTTTTGATTCCATGAACTTGGAATCCTGCTTTCAGCAGTGGCCATCAGCTCCTTGGCTGCAGACCTGCATAGGACTCCAGTTTCGTTTTTTTTTTTTTTTATGTCATTTTGCTGACTTGCCTGAGAACGGGGAGAACTTTGAGATGACCATGAGCAACCAAAACATGGAGTTCTTTTTTGGTGACTTGGACATACAGTGTCACAGCTTGAACCAGCACGCAAGGCCGCCATGGTTCGATTAGGGTCGGATGGTACTGAAAAAAATCGCGTTATTTTTGTCAGCCATGATGCAGCCCAGGCGAATTTGGAAAGACATCTTCCTACGAAAGTGAGAAGCCCTTGTTTTGGCCGCAGCCTTGACACCATGAAAACCAGCTAACCGACCTTGACCGACCCACGGATCGTGATGGATCGTGACGGATTTTTCTGAGGGACCCGATGAGTGGAACATTCCAGTCGTGTCGCTGGATGGAGCTTCTGAACGGAAGTGCAGCTTGGATTATAAAACATTTGAAGACATATGAAGACATTTAAACTGATGAACATGTGGTAAACTTGTGGTAAACCATCGCACAACCAGGACCATGATACCATGATGAGTCCGTGAGGTGCTTGCCCGACTGCTGAGCCCGGCACTCAGGGGTGACGCCTTTACCCCAGTTGGTTGATTATTTAAGGGGCTATTAAGCCTTTCTATTTTAATTGGGAATGATTAACGATCATCATCCATATCATCCATGAACTGGGAATCTGAAATACCGCCATTATTTAAGGGATTTTCCATGATTTTCCCACATTGTTTGTAATGCTGCTGCTCACATTCACAGGTTAATGATTTCATGATTCCTGACAATCCACCTGGGTGATCGGAAGAACAAACATCCTGATTTGTCCGCGGGAATATGGGGAATCATCCTGACAATAGCTCAACTTTCAGTTTGGGAATCACGTGGAATAACATATATGACACATATACTGTAAAAAAAATAATTATATAATATATTTCTATATTTATACACATGTTATCTAAGTTGGTTCCCGGCAAAGGGCCGACAGACCATATCTTCATCGCCAATTTCTCCTGCAGAGAGGCGCAGACCTCGCAGGGCTTTGTTTAGATCGTAAGATGGTGCCAGAGCGACTTCGAATTACTCAGGCAGTGGCGGGGGAAAAGGCCAAGCAATGGGGACTATATGTGGGGATTTTATCAAGAATGGTGGTAGAGTGGGGATGTTTAAATCGATGCTAAAGCCAATGATAAACCATCCTCAGCCAGAAATGGGTTGGATTTCAATCCCCAACTTGGTCGTTTGTGGCATAAACGGTTTACCACATTATGTTACATCCCAGGTATTGCAACTGTTTCATAATCATGGAATTTTGCAGATGAATCTTCTGATTATTCAGATTCAATTTTACATAGCAGGACAGTTCCTACACCACCCCCGATACCTGCCAGGTCCTTCTCGCGAGTCTTCGCCGTGTTCATTGGGCCCCAGAGTTCGAGTCTTAGTGTTTTGTTGTGTCACTGAAATGCGACTCCAGTGGAATCCACTCTTCAAGGCTTCCGATACTGGTGAAGCAAGAGATGAATCCGATCATGTTACTCTGAGGCATGCGTGGATTTTTCCTGAATGGCATCAAAAACGTATGGCTTTCATCTCCTGGATTGGCAAGGACCAGTCGAGCTGGTCCCTCACAGTTTTTCTAGCAGCAAGGCTTGAAGCAAAGGTTTACCAGTCAACAGCACATGGATTTCAAACATGATTTCAGTGCTTAAGCATGAATATACATTATGTATATATATATATATAATATAATATGATATATAATAATATATATATATACATATAATATATAAATATAATATATATAATACATACATATATTCAACAGCTTCTGGCCACTCGAGAGCTTTTCAAGGAGCTTGGCTTTGGTGTTTTTCTATGGGCCGACAAAGTGGGGAGCCCAAATACTTGGCACATTGGGCGGTCTGACCCATACCTGGATGTCGCTAAGGTTGTACCCTTTTTGCCCATCGAGCCAGATCTTAGCTCCTGAGTGCTAGTGGAATTTGTGGTGCAACGGTCGGGTATAGCAGAATCTCAGTCTCGGATGGAAAGGAACAGCCAAATTCAACGTCAAAACAAGGTGTCACAATTCACGGGGGCAACTCATCAGTTTCTTGACCAGTGGGACAATCAAGATGCGCTGCACCACTGAATTCGTTTCATTTTGATGCTCTTTGAGGCATTGACAGGTCCTTGGTCTGTTGGCTGTCTTTGTTTTTGGCAGCAACTTGTATAGGCGCCACCGGTACAGATCCACATCTACCATGGATTCATTGATGATGTTCCATGCTTTGCAGCGGAGGTTTGCACGGCCAAGTCCAAGAACTGTAGAGGTTCAACCAGACACTGGCCTGGGTCATATTTTCGACCCGTTGTGTTTTTTCCCGAGCCATCACCGGCCGGCTATGTTTGATCCGATGGCTTCGTGCACAGCTGGTTTGACGAAACAGAGCACAACCAGCTGCAGATTCCACTTGGAGATACTTGGAAGGACTGTATTTGTCCTGCATCGACTGTTAAGGAACAGTCTTCCAGGTCCCTCGTCATGGCGGGGGTGAACTGACCGAATTGGAAGAATTCGTTCTGCATTTTGCTCCTTAAAGGGCCAGAATTTCTTTGAATCGATGCCTGGACGGCAGATAAAAGATAAAGCGGCGCTTCGCTCCGAGACCTGTCTTCAGATGTCTTCAGGATGGGTTGGCTGTGCCCTGAAGATCTCTGTGGGGTAGACTCCAGGTGCTCCAATGGCAAGGAATCCTCAGCAACATTTGCCTTAGGTTCAGCTATCTGGACATGTGCGCAGGTAGCAGATGTGGACACTTCAAAGCAGTGACACGTCGGAAAAATGGGTTTTCGAACGCCAAGGATTTTGAACACTCTGTGCTGTTGTGTGCCTTTTATTATGCGCCATGATGATCTTTTATTATCCATCAGTGAAATCGTTCTGCCAATCTGACATCGACCAGCGTGGTACACACTTTACATCTTGTTTTTTGGTAATAGTGAAGTTGGATGAAGTATGATGGAGTTGAACCGAAGCAATGAGGGGATTTGTCAAATGATTTCAGAATCTCCAGCAGATGCAAAACTGTTGAGCGCGGATCTGCTCTTTGTTCTGTCAGCTATGGAGCTCAAAAAAGCAGAGCCGCAGAGCATTTTCCAGACCTGTTCTGCAGTGACTGGCACGGACACGTTGCACAACCTCACCACTTAACAGTAGAAACACCGGGAACTCAACTAAGCTTTTGGATCGGAACACGTTGAGACCTAGGCTAAATGGACCATATCCTCAACCCAAACTGAGCACTCAACTAGTGTTGCTCTTTGCTCCATCGGAGGTGGATCAATCCAGTCCAGTGAGGTCCGAATTCAAGCAGATTGCCATGTGGGAGTGGCTGCAGGAATTCTTGGCTGAGCGACGAGTCAGACAGGAGCTCCGGAATCTCGTGTCGTTGGTGGGGTTCCGGAATCTTGTGCCAAAAATTCTGTCGTCTTTTTCGGAAGGTGAGAACTGTGAGATGCCTGCTGTATCAGGAGCGGCGACCTCCCAATCAGCTCCAGGTATGGAGCTAACTTTGGCCAATCAGTGGGTATCGTAGGATGATCTTGAGCAGTTCACCAACAGTCACTAAGACTAGCTGACTAGCTTAGCATATTCAACCAATCGTGTTGAAGCAGTAGCTCTCAGTTGGTCAGCTGTGGTCATTAGCTGGTCACCAAAGGGTCAGCTGCACTGGAATTACTTGCAGCAAACTGAGCTATGAGTACGTGGAAAGATGTCTAGCAGTTTACTTCACATCTGATTTTGCAGTGGGATCCAATCATATTACCCTCAAGTAATCAAACATGGCAATGTGGAAAATCCACCATTTATACATGATTTTCCCATTAAAACCTCCAGTTTATAGGGGATTTTCGAGCCCACGTTTGATGACATCGGAGGGTCCCACGGGGCCAATTGGGGCAGGTTGCACTCGGTGCGGCTGGGAGTGCGCTACTCCTGGTGCTGCTCTTGCTGGTTGGGGCTCAAGAGCGAATCGGGTTGCTGGATGCCATGGATTTCAACCATGTTTTCAACCATGACCATGTTTTCAACCATGGTTTTTACTATGTAGATTTATGTAGCAGTTGAGGTGCTGCACCGTTGCCCCATTGATCTTGATTTCTTCCTACCAAGCCCAGGTCCAGCGGCGATGGACAACCCGCGCACCTGCACCTGTGGCTTGGCTGCGTTGTTATCTCGCACTCGAATGTTGATTTTGGGGATGGTTTATTGCTGGGCTTCCCACATTAGTGATATTTGTGACCGGCTCAAAGTGTCAATGTGAGAGCAGTCTCGCTTGTTTTCCTTCATGAGTTGACAACAAAGTGCCAGCTACTGTATTCTTCCACTGCTTGCAGTATGGAAAAGGACAGTTTGGTCAAATCATCCAGGAGAAGGTTGTGTTCCGTTACTGGGATCGATAGCTGGTAGTCTCCACTACTCCAGCGCTGCCCAGTGGATTCTGAGGTGAGGATAGCTTTGTCGGCAGCCTTGAAACTTTTGCGAGAGAAGAAGGTCAAGGTGAGCTGCAAATCGTTCTGTCCAATTTGGGGAAGCTTCATGCAGCGTTGTCAGATGGTTGTTTGAAATCCAGCTTGGGAGTTTTTTTACTAGACTCCTAATGCACCTCCAATATCCAACATTGACTTTTGCCGCGCAGCCACAGTTTTTGGTGATGTAGCAGTGATTATATCAGGTAGTGAAATTTTGATCTCATCGTCTTTGGTAACTCTTGCAGTTCACCCCGTGTTTCTGAGGAGCTGATTTACAGCGACAATGCGGCCTTGACGCTCCGGACCGAGGAGACTCGGAGAGGGTATTCTAGAGCTGGCTCATGGGGATTTCAGACACCAACGATGGAGCTACCAACAAAATCAAGATATATGAGATATATCATATATAACACATGTGAAAGCAATAGCCAGACAATGGGTATTCACACCCAACAATGGACATAGGGATATTTTTTTACCCAATAATTGTTTATAACTATTTGGTTATTGGTTTTAAATAACAACATTTTGTAGCCGGGATGACAATCCCCAGATGACCAATATATTTGGGAGGCCCCAATGGATGACCATTTACGCGAGACTCAGATAGACTCAGTAGATTGCATTTGGTGGTTTTGTCCGTTTCAAGTTCTGAAGGCATCAATTTTAAGCATCCTTTGATCCAAGAACTTGTTGTCACCACAGCCTTGGCCGACTGAATGATTCTGTGGGAGTTCCAACTTCAGGCAACGAGCAGTTACGTCTCCCTGCTGGTGCCCGGAAGTGAGGCCAACTGCTTCACTGCACCATGGACATGGGGATGGGTCAAGTGACCTTTGCATTTGCCTAATATGACTGGGGGAATAACCACCCAGCTATTCTACGACTTTGGGCACCTAGGGTACCATGGTTTTGACCCATAGCCAGATATTTTTTCACTAGAACACTGACATTTTGGACTGGAAAACCTTGGAAACTGATACATTTCTTTTCGAACGGGCAAGATTTACGTTGCATGTCATTATAGCGTGGATGGTTGCGAAATCCTGCACCACCTTGGATGGTTGAAACCCTATAAATGATTGTAATAATGGGATAAACCACCTATCAACTGGTGCGGTATTTCTTCCATCCACTGTATTCTGGTCGCTTCGCGACGACAACCGCCCGCACCGGAGTGCAATAAACAACACCATATGTTCTTATGTTGGGCCTTTGTAGGGCGCGTGTTGGGAGTATGTTGGGCTGTTGGCTCGGGCACATGTTCAGCCATGGGCCCATGTTGGGCCCATGTTGTGCCTATGTTGGGCCTGTGTTGAGGCATTTTGGGCCTTTTGCCCAAGCTAAAGCTTAATAATTTAATAGCTATTGCGTGCCAAAAAACGCCTCGGCACCTTCGGTGCGGCCGGATTTCAGTCAGTTTTTGCACTGCCTGTCGTTCCAGGCGACAGTTTTTGAGGTGGCGGACCGGGCCATGGTTGCCGTGGACTACGCTGCGCCCAAGGGCAGGACTCTCTCCCAGGCCGAGATGCAAAAATGCAGTTGCTGGCGCAAGTGCACTAAGTGCCAGAGTCAGCTGTTGAGATTTTGTATTTTCTAATAGTTTGCTTGGCAGTGTGTCTTGAGGTGGAGCTCTTAATCATGCCAGGTGATGTCAATTGTTGTACCGTTGATTTTCCTCTACGTCTGGTACCAGGTTGCAAAGTGAGGAACCTCAGAAAACGAAACAAGTCTTGTGCTGGCTGCTTTCCCCCCTTTGAAGTCTTTTCTCGGCAAGCACTGCCAGCTGTTTCAGGGCAGTTTTTTGTTGGATAGATTTGACCTGCTACGCAGCCCAAGGACATTGATCACCCGCGAGAACAAGTGGACTCCCACGAGAAGTCGCCGATTGCTGGGTGCCCGGTGGTGACTTTCAACTGCCAAATGGCTTCCCATATCTGCGATGTTCTTTAAATTTGGAAATTTTCATATTTTTTTTTAAAAGTTTTTTTTGTTTTCCAGACTGGCTTTGTGGCTTCTGTGGCTTTTGCGGGTGTGTGGCTTTTGTGGCTTTTGTGGCTTTACATTGCTTTACCATGCTTTACCTATCTATTACCTAATCAATCAATCTATCTATCTATCTATCTAATCTAACCTAATCTAATCTAACCTAATCTACTCTAATCTTATCATATCTAATCTTATCATATCTAATCTTATCTAATCTTAATCTTATCTATCTAATCTATCTAATCTATCTAAACTATGTATCTAATCTATCTAATCTATCTAATCTATCTAATCTATCTAATCTATCTAATCGATCTAATCAATCTAATCGATCTAATCGATCTAATCTAATCTTATCTTATCTGATCTGATCTAATTTGATCTAATCTAATCTTATCTTATCTGATCTGATCTAATTTGATCTAATCTAATCTGATCTAATCTAATCTAATCTAATGTAAGCTAAGCTAAGCTAAGCCTAAGCCTAAGCCTAAGCTAAGCCTAAGCCTAAGCCTAAGCCTAAACCTAAGTCTAAGCTAAGCCTAAGCTAAGCCTAAGCTAAGCCTAAGCTAAGCCTAATCTAATCTAAGCTAATCTAAGCTAATCTATATAGTCTAGTCTCGTCTAGTCCAGTCTAGTCTAATCAATCCCTTCATCCATCCATCCCTCCATCCATCCATCCATCCATCTATCTATCTATCTTTCTTTGTTTATTTATATGCACACCTTGTGTCCCTACATGTACCTTAATCCAACCCTCAACAGACTTTAAATAGACCCTAAACCAACCCTAAATAACACTAAATAACACTAAAGAAACCCTAAACCAACCCAAAATAGACCTTAAATAAACCTTGAACCACCCCTAAAGAAACCCTAAACCAACCCGACATAACCAACCCTAAATAGACCCTAAACCAACCCTAAATAAACCCTAAAGCAACCCTAAATAATAAGCCCTAAACCAACCCTAAACCAAACCTAAATGACCCTAAACCAACCCAAAATAAACCCTAAACCAACCAACACGATGATAGCATCCAACGCCACTATTTAGACCCAATACGGTTGTGCTTCAACACTCGATGAACAGTGCAAATGGCAAATGTTAGCTCCAAAATTCAGCAAAGTACAGGTTTTTGCTCCAAAATGTAGCAAATAGCAAGGAAACGTGCCCCAGACTGAAAAACAAAAAACCATCCAACAAAAAAAAAAAATAAATAAATCTGCACCCATTTTCATATCCCAGTGGCTCGTTCAATAATCACTTTCCCCATTTTCCAACGAGTTTGGCGCCAGTTTTGGCCAAGTCTCCAGCAGAAACTTCGGATGTCAGGCCCAGGGAAAAGACCACCTTCGCAGATGTGGTGAGCCGAAGCAAGGCGGGCACCCAGTTTTTTGGTGCTCAGAGGGTCACCCATGGAGGTGAATGACCTCCCTTAAAAATCTGGTATTTTCAAGTTTTGATCCATCCCCGCGTTTGGGCAGATGAATGTAGAGTTGTTTCCCCATGACCCCAAGACTGCTGTGGATGGATTTGGAGCTTTCATGGGGACGTAGGATTCAGCTAGATTTCTCGGCAAACGGCGTATGACAAGAGATGCGCGTGATTTCTCTGGTCTGAACTGTGGTGATTTCTTTGTTCAGAAGCTTTGGAATCATCCAGGTGGAGCTTTCTGAGATTGTGGAGTACTTGAATCACCCCACCAAGTTCAAGCAGGCGAGGTTTTCACTGGATCCTGGATGATATATCTGATAGGCCACCAAGACAGCGCTCTGGCCAGGCTGGTGCTCGCTTGCCCCGTGGTGCCTTGCTGATTGGTTGGAGCCCATGACACAGCGAATGACGAGAAAAACATCTGTGGTGGCATAAATAAAAGGATTGATAAAGACAGCTTAAAGGCTGTTTATGTCAATAATCATAGCATTTTGATTATTGATAAATCATTATATACATAATATATGTATACATATATATAATTATACATATGTATAATTATGTATATATATATATACACATTTATAATCCTACCACTAAATACTAATCCTACCAGTTTGATTATTAAACAACCAACATTGCGGATGTAGTCCGATTGATGGCCACCAAGGGCCCAGTGGCACTGGCAAGACTCTTTTGGCACGTGCAGTGGCGGGTGAGGCGAGGAGACCACGATGGGAACTGGCTGTATCTGGGGGATTTTGATGATTTTTCCGTGACCATATGATATAACTTTTATAGAATATTTTTTTTTTTCCTTTAGGCATCCAGTTGCTGTCGCAGCGGCCTCTTGCAGAGTTCAATTCCCCGTGCTTCATCGCTTTGCCACAAAATCGGCCCCGATGTGTTTGCCATATTGCGTGGCACAAAGATGGGTCCACAATTCAAGGTCCGATGGCAGCGGTTCCTGTGCTGGGCACTGTGGGAATGAACTAATTACTCTGGACAAAACCTCAGCGATGGCTGCACACATCGCAGGAGGATATTCCTTAAGTGGCGCGGTTCGCCACGCTCCAGATGAATCTACACCGATGGCAGAGCTTCTAGGAAGCTCGCTGCACACACGCCACTGGTGCAAAGCCAAAATCATATTCGGTAAATTCAAAAGGAGAAGTTGTGTCGGCTTCGGCGACGGAGCCCCCAGGAGTCCCTGGGCGAAGCGACACGTCTCCACATCTGGATGTCGTTGTAACGCTTGCATGATAGGAAGCTTCCAGATGCTAGGGGAGGTCTGCTTCGGAGGTGGCGCCGGGTGCTCCAAGAGGCCACATCCACCAGTCGCCATGAGCTCAATGAAGGCCTGGAGCGCAAAGATCAGGAGCTCATTGCCAATGCACACCTGGCAGAGCTCGCGGAGCTGCATGCAAAAGAGCCCCCATAGCTCCTCTGCACTCCTCACTGGTCTCGGCCCACGACGGCCATCTTGTAACTGGTGCTCCCTGGCTGCTGTCCACGTTTCGCAGGGGGGGCCAGCAATGAAGGCAACCACCTTCCGATCCCGGATTGCTGCCAGCCAGTAGTTGCGAGTCTTTTCATTGCGGGCATCCCCATACTGGGCGTCAATGACGATGTCCATTGAAACTATGTGGAGCACATAGTTGTGATGTCCTTGAGCTTGATGAAAATGTTCCAGAAAGTACTGCAGGTCTCCTGGCCGGCGTCTGCCGGAGTACGCGTGTAGGAGAACTCGATGGCGTCCGAAGCTGGCTGGGCCAGTGCCAAGGAGGTGCTCACTGTCTTGTGGAACATTCAGACAACTCTGTTCCAAAGCTGCCAGGTCTTCAGGTGCCTGTGTGGTGGACCGTTGGGCTTCCATGAAGGGAAATGTCTCAGGATCGCGCAAATTCTCCAGAGTTTTCTTCATATCTTCCATGGCAATGCCAGCAAACTGTCCATCCTCCATGTTAAAGGCCTCCTCGAAAAACCAAAGGGTGCTTGTCCACAAAGTCCAAGAAATGGCGTGGTCTGTGGCAAAGGTTCGCGCAATGTGCTCAAAGTTCACCAAGCACATGCTAGGTACAACCAGGTCCGTGAGGAAGATGAAGAAGTCATGATGAATCTTCGGATCTTCACGAAGTCGCGGTGTCTGGTTGTGTGGTCCTGCTGCCTGTACCGGTGGGAGCAAGCGATCATGCTGGTCATGGAGTTTTCGATCCATCGTAGAGCCTGCTCCTGGTGCCATTTCTGCAGTGGGTGGTCGGCTCTGCAAAATACTGCGGCATCGTGCCGAGTAGTACGGGTGCGCCTTCGTCTTCTGCATCGTGTGGAAGACGCGCAGGCACGCTGGGCATGTAGGCTCAGAGATGAACTTCCGCACGTCAGCAGTGTGGCCATGCATGCGGAACATATGCGCTGCTTCTCCTGCCTTGGTTGCGCAGCGAGTCTGGCAGTAGAGGCAACCAAACCACGTTCGGGTCTGTTCCGCGTCTACCATGCGTGTCATCACCTCAAAGGGCCCAAAGAGCATCTGTAGACGGTCGACCGCATAGATGTGGAATTCACGCACTTTCCAAGCTCGTTGCTGCTGCATGACTTCATGCGCAGTGGCTCTTCTCACAAGGCGCTTCCAAAACTTCGGATGGCATCGAATGATGCGGGTCCAGTATGTATAATCAACCTGGGGGTCAGGAAGGTCAGAGCTTCTCTGGAGCTGCTTCCACATCCATTCAATGTCCTTTTCCAGATATGCACACCAGTCAATGTCCTCTGAGAAGAATCCCCAATCATGCGGAGTGCCGCAACGAAATAGAGTGCCAAGGTATCTCAATCTCTGTCTCCGCAAGAGTGTGTCTGGAGACGGGAGACCCACTTCTGCAAGGATCTTGTCCGTGCACCAATGCTGGTCGCGAGGCAGTTTCAAAAGTCTGCGGTACAACTTGAAAATTGCTGCATGAAACATTTTGACCGTGCGATCATCAGTGATCAGCCAGCTTTCAGAGCCATAGAGCATCTTGGTCACGATGAGGATCTGGAAGAGTTCACATCTCTTGGCAAGCGGTATCTGTTGATTGTGGTATAACACCTTTCTGTGCTGGTTGAACGCCGCATGTGCCAGCGCCAGACGGCGTTTGACTTCAGTGCGCTGATCAGGTCCATGATGTAAGAGCCCTCCCAAATGCAAATACTTGTTGGTGATGGGCATATCATAGGCCTTGTGCTCCGTGAGGATCGGGAGCGTCAATGAAGCTTGTGGGCCAAAGAGCTCAATTTTGTGCTTGCGGGAGTTCCGACCTTGCAGGCTGAGAAGGATCTCCGACTTGCCTCTCTTGAGGTTGGGAGACATTCCATGTTCGACACTCAGCTCAAGAAGTTTGCCAGCTGTCTGGGTGACTTTGTTGAGCAACTCAGGGACTGTCTTGCCCCGAATGCAGACTGCAGTGTCGTCCATCCACGTGGGGCCGATGAAGCTGGTGAAATCGCCGGTTGCCTCCGTAGTTCGTGCACTGCCAAAGAGATCAAGTTGCGGCAACTGCGGATAGAAATCTGCAAGCCCCTGCTCTTCCATGTAGGTCTGTAGCCGCAGTAGCACACGAGCCCAAACGTAGCTGAAGCAAACATCCGCAAAAGGATCTCCAGGGCGTGAACCGAACTGCGTCTCCACCACGTCAGTTTGGGTATGCATCCAGAAGTGCGTATTGCTGTGAATCGCGGCAATGCTGCGCTGGAGATGTTCTGGAAGACCAGCCATGTGGAGCGCGTGGGGACCATCCAATAGTGCCCAGAGCTCATGTAAGGCAGAAGCCGGCATATTCAGCTTGCGCAAAAAGGCCGCTAGGGTCTCGTCACTGATGGTGCTGCTCATGCAGAGAGGTCGGAAGATTCGATAAAATGCTTCCGTCAAATCGACAAATACGACAGCAGCACAATCTCCGTGACGCTGGGCGTGTCGAAGGTGAGCTCGGACTTGATGTAGTCCATAGGTCACGGGCATCATGCGTTTGCCGCCGACCTGATGCTTCTGCATGAACTTCTCAAAGATGTCCGCCTGATATGTTCTAATCGTTCGATGAATGGCTTTGCCGATCTGGCTTGAAATCAATAATGAACGAAAAGATTCACATAGATGTTTGGGGCCACGCCCCTTGTATGCTTGTACAAGCTTGCCACCCTTGTAGGAAAGGTCCTCCTGTCCATGTAGAAGTAGCTTCCAGAGTGCAGGGTAAACCTGGGCTGCCAATTCCACAGGGAAGTAGTGAAGAAGTTCCCCTGGAATATTGTCTGCACCTTGGGCTTTGCCACAGGATGTGGATCTCATGGCCAGCTCAAGATCAGTAAGAGTCGGCAGGGCAGTGCAGGCAAGCTGAATCTCATTTTGACGTTGTTGTGCGAGGTTGTCCCTCCACCTTTTTCGCAAAACTTCATGTGGGATGCGTTGTCCACCTTCCATATTTTTGAAGAAGCTGACCCAAGTGTCGAGGGCTGCTTCAGGTGTCTTGCACAATACGCCGTCAGCGTCATGGACCAGTGGGATGGTCTTCTGCTTGCACATTTTGACATTGGTGGGCCCAATGTAGCTACGCAGACTTCTGAGAATGCCCGACGCTGGCGTCGATGGGGACAAATTGTCCAGGCATTCTTTGAGGTGAGTTTGTTTTGCCTGCTTCAATCCCTTTTGGAGCTTTTTGGAGCAGTTTTTGTACTCTGCCAGCAGCTTGACTTTGAGACATTGAGATCGTACCAAGCGCTGTGTCCGATTCAATCTGTCCATGTTTCCAAGATTGTAGGACCTGTCGCAAAAGCTGTCGTTTTGCCTGTCGCTGTAGATCATGGATGCTCTGCTTGAGTTTGAGTTTGTGAGTTCGCCATGCCCAAAGCTCTGCAGTGATGTACGGCTTTTTGGCTACACGAGGTGCCTGCGTGCTTGATTTCATAGTCTTGTGGAGCGCGCTAGACAAATGTTGCGCTTGCACTTCCACATCCGCATGCCAAGGGCAGTGTGCCAAAGTAGTCAGCTGCTCCTTCATGTGTGAGCGCACTGCTGGACTATTCCAGTTGGGATTGCTCTTCTTCAATTTGGCCGGAACAGTGGTGCTGACTGCGGACCATTCAAGTTGTAGCCCAATAGCCTTGTGGTCATCATTGGTTGTGCAAAGATCCATCGTTTCAATAACGCTGGAGAAGGTGCAGGCATGCTTCCAAATGCACGGAATGGCGACATAGTCAATGCAATGCTCCTTTTCACCATCTGGGCTCGTCCACGTAGTTCTGGGTCCTTGGTGACACGCCAGAGTGGACGCCAAGCAAAGCCCATGGCGTTGTAGGCAGGACCTGAACATGTCCGTGTTCGCACTGGTCGCCAATCCTGGTGTGAAAACCGTCAGGTCATCAGCATCTCCAGGTGCTGCATTGGCATCTATCATCCAGATCCATGGCGTGCCATCATCGAATTGGTCCATGAGGTGGTCGGTTTCATCCCACCAAGTTTGGCGCATGGCTCTGGTGTGACCACTGTGGGGAGCGTGTGCGACAAAGAACCAACATACCAGCAGATCAGCTTGGCACCTCACAATAAGTCTTTGTGCATCTTTGTGGCAAACTTGGAAGTCCTGTACCTTGAGGAACTGTGGTTTTTCCCTACAGTCATAGCCAACTGGCTGTCGGAGATTGACCCAAAGTTCCACGCCATACTGACCTCCACAGTGTCCAGCGCCAATTCGTAGGATGTCATGAGAAGTACTAAAGACTTCTTCATTTCGGCCTTCCTGTACTCCGACCACATTGAGACAATGTGCCTTGACTTGCTCGAAGAGGTAGTAGAGCTTGCCTCCATGCCCCATGGGCCCTTTGGAGATGGAGAGAACATTCATTGTGGCAATGCCGAGCTGGCATGCAATGATCGATGTTTTCATCTTGTGATCACAGGTTGGGCTGCCAGGCAATGTCTCAATGGGAAGGTCCGGTGCTGACACATGAAGCCCTTCATCCCATGCAGGCAGTCCACGGTCTCGGGCAAACACAAGCCACAGATAAGGCAGAAAGTGTTGCCACTTCTGCATGTTCAGCGTCAAACGTCGATGATGAAAGCTGTTCTGAGCCTCTCGCTTGGCAACGTGGTCAACGAACTCGTTGTATGGATCGCCAGTGTGCGATCGTACATGGTGTATCTCGAGATGGTGCAGAGGTAGTCCAGCTTGGAGACATTGGAACGTACCACGCAGCAAGCGGTATGTCAAATCGGGCTCAGATACACCGATCGTCCCCGCTGCTTGCCCTCCAGTGATTTGTGAATCAACACAAAATACGGTAGGCACAATGCTGTTTTGTGACAACCGCCACAATCCAGCCCACAAGAGCCCCTCTCGTTCTGCCACATCGGCACCGATGCGGGTTGATCCAACAAAGCAGGATCCTTGGGGGTCTGTTCGCACTGGATGTGCTTGCCAGCCAAGTGGGACAACGATGCTGTCCGTGTCTGTGGTGTATCGCTCGCCCAGTACTATCATAGCCCATGTGTCTGGCATGGTCATTGCATCGGCGAACTCTGGTGTGTAGTGCTTGTTTTTTGTTTGTGATGATCCATCAGTGAAAATGAGCCATCGGTCCCATGCTTCGTCAAGTCGGCCTGGCTCACTGCTCGTGATGACCTCTTCAATGAACGAGGGTAGATCGAGTCCAGTGAAATCAGTGCACAGAGTGTCTTTGCCAGCCTGAAGAAGCTCAACTATGTCTTCGGAGTTGAAAGGCGTCTGAACCTGACATTGAGCAGGCAACGCAGCAGTGACATCACGGGCAGGGAACAGTGGGCTCGGTGTCCAGTAAGGAACCGCTCGTCTTGGCCACGATGTTCTGACCCGTGGTGGACGGTCATCACAAGCTGCCGTTGGAGTACAGTTCCAGAATCTGACTCTGCATAGACTGGGAAGGAGCGTCTCAGTTGAGAGGATCACAGTCCGTTCATAGCCCAGTCGGTGGAGAAGCCTCATGAGATCCTTGTCTTCAAGGGTTCTTTCCGATGTGTGGAGAATGGAACCATTCTCATCTTGTACATCATCGTGGCATAACATGTAGTGGAGGTTGAATTCACCTGGAGTCTCCTCAGCATTGAAGTAGAGATAGTCGCCACGGATGCCAAATCTGAAAACAGGGCTTCGCAGTCCCCAATGAGCAAGCTCTTCTGCGACTCCTGACTCATCAGAGTTCTTGGGGATCTCAATGAACTGTGGCATCGGCTGATGGTGATCAGCCGCTTTCACCTTCACCACTTCAATCTCAGGGATCAGCTGGGCCAATGGAAGGGGAATTGGTGTCAGTGGTGGCTCATCCAAATCTTGCTCCTCTGCACTCATGGTTGCAGATGCAGGTCTAAGGCTGACCTGTGTCTGGATCATGGCAACATGCTGCGCTGGTGCTGCAGGTGGTCTTTCAGATAGTAATAGAACGATGCCATAACCATCGCGACCTTGTAGAGGTCGTCCAAGGATGAGTCTGTACGCTCCATACCATCCATCGCATTGTCTGTCCGCACCTGCCATCAAACAGCGATAGGTGAGCCCTAAGCTGTGGATGAACTGCTCCAGGAAGATATGTTCCCATGTAGTGAGCGCAAGTTGCCATATGGGTCCAGGCTGATTGACCGTGTTGTCATAGACAGTGATCAGACTTGTCACCATTTCAGGTTGTGGACGTTGGATGACAATGGCATGGGCCGCAACAGTGACCGCTTGCTGGGGAGGTCGAGGTTGTACTAAAACAATCTCCAGTTGTGCGCCTGCAAGGATTCGATCACGCCATAGGGTGTGGATGTTGTGCTCCCACATTGCGAATTGGGACGTGAGACGCAAGTTGCGGGGATGCCAGCATACTCTCTGCTGAGGGTCTTGCTGGTCAACAAACCATGTCACAATTTCCGCACTGGCTTGTTCTCCTTGCCATGTCACCGCAGTTCTCGTCCATTCTTCATGTAGATCTTGGATGACTTCTGGCATAGTCTCCAACGGAGCTACACCTGGAACAAATGGTGGTGCCGTGGGATCCATGACAAAGTCATCAATTGAGCTTGTTGGTTGGGAATGCTGTGGTGGCGCAGGCCTCCATGGGCTAGTGGACGAATTCGCAACATGTGAACCATGTTCAGGGCGTCTCTTGACATGGATCTCAATGTGTTGCCCATTCTCCGCACGCCAAGGGCCATTGTCATAGAGTCTCCTATGGTTATGCTCAGCATGACATACCCATTGCTGATCCTCACATCGAGTCTCTTGGTCTGCAAACCATAGAAGTCTGTCATAGGGCAACAGCCCAGGCACGAGTTGCGCAAATTGGTCCGTGGGCGGACTTCCAAGAGTGGTGAGGAGTACACCAGCTTCACCAGGATGTTCATGCTGTAAGATAAGGAGATGGCCACCGTGCGCTGCCCCGACAGGCGTCGGATAGATCAGTTGCAAATTCACAGGCCAAGGGGGATGTTGACGATCCCTCCAAACTTGTCGTAATGCGCCCTCCCAGAGATGTACTTGGGCCGGAAGCGCAGCAAGTCTTGAGGTTGAACATCTCGGGAAATCTAACGCACTCAAGAACCACGTCTCAAAGTACATGATGGGCTCATTGTTTGTTCCCAAGGACTGGAGATGTGGTCGGTTCCAGATTTCTTGGAGTCTGCGATGTTCTGGATCAACTGTTTCTGCTGCCGGTGGTCCAGGAGTCCTATGCCGACGTCCATGCCTTCTCCCACAAATGTCGAAGTGATCAGATGGGGGCACATGCTTCTCGCCGACTTTTGATTGTCGAATGCCAGGACCCTGTAGAAGTGATGCCTCATCAACGGACGCATCACAATTGAAACGTTGATCATCATCGCCAATGAAGACTTTCACATAATCACCATCCTCAAGCATGAAGGGGCCATCCTGTTGAAGGTCAACGGCATTGTTGTTGATCCAGAGATGCGTTTTGTCTCTGTGGCGTCTGACCACATCTTCAATGCAGAGGAGCCGAAATAAGGATATTTGTGTCGTGGTATGTGGTAACCATTTGGCCAATCTTCGAAATGCACCAGGCAGGACCTCGTTCGATTCAATGATCTCCAAGTCAAGCAGCGTGAACCGCAAAAACGAGATGGGACGTCTCTCTCCATTGCGGAGCGCCAAGATGCATTGAAGATCAGCCGCAACCAGATCCTCGGGGCGATCTACGACCGTGAAGGTCTCGGCAATCTCTTCTTGTTCAAGAGCTGTTGCAATTCTGCGGAGAAATTCTTGGTGTTGATCTTCAGGAAGGAGACATGGTACAGCATGACCATCAGAAGTGAACACAACCGTTCTCAACCAGGTACTGGTTCCACTTGATGGTTCCCTGCTTCTAGAACGTGTGGTTGATCCTGCGGCTGATGTGGATGAACTTGACGATGTGGGAGCCACTCTGTATGGTCTTCGGGCCATCATGGCCGCATGGTCTGCTTCCTCATGTTGTTCAGGCTGTAGAATATCGTCGGCATCAGCCCATTGTTCCATTCGAGGGCGAATATAGTAGTTCCACTCCTCTTCATTGATGAGCATGGGGACATTGACAACCAGGCCAAGACCATTGTGCATCCTAATTGGACGTTCCCGTGGGAAAACATGGGGACCAGCTCGTAGGACGCATGGTCGGAGGTCTTGGCGTTCAGCTTCTCGACATGCTTCAAAGGCTTCTGCTCGATGCAATGCCGTTGCATAGTCAGTCCAGATGTCAACAATGTGCGCTATTTCTAGCGTTCTTGGGGTGGGCAACTCATCAAAGAGTGCAGTGGTTAACACTGCTGCACCTCCTGGTTGCGCATGTTGGACGATGAGGACGATGCCAACTATTCCTCTTGTGATTGAGATAGGGGGTTCAGGCCGCACAAGGAAGATGTCAAAGTCAGCCTCTCTGTCAAAGAGGTCACCCCAAACTTGTTTGAATTCTTCAATCCATTCATCATATCTGCGTGTCAGGCGAATTGGACGATCAACTGCCTGTCGAACACAGTTGCGATGGCTGAGATAGTAGGTGGTCAAATAGATCACTGGGCCTTCTTCAAGTAGCTCTGTTGCACCTTCGTCTTGAAGAATGTTCCACAATGTTTCCACCCATGCTGGAAAGTGTCTCAGCGGAGCTCTTCTTTGTCGATCTCGTCCATCTGAGCCTTCCGATGAACTGGGTGGATCTGGAAGGTTTGGATTTTCCGTCGGGTCTGGTCTGTGCATCATTGGTGTAGAGCTCGACGGAATCAAAGAAGATTGCGAAGACGTACTGTCATCAAAATCAATGCAAAGGGATTGTGAGAACACGCTGCTCTTCGGCAACCAATCTCGTTGTGAAACTTCAGCAGTAGGAACTCTGCTGGTCGTCCAAAAGGTATTGAATTCAGGTCCAAAATGGACAGAAACCAAAGGGTCAAAGGAAACTGTGAGTCCCTTTCTATGTCGTCTGTGAGGTACTGAGAAGCCCCATTCAGGTCGCTCACATTGCTCAATGAAACTACTCGGCTGCATCATGAAGGCCAGTTGCATCGCGTCTTCACTTGCCTGCCAGGGCGACTTGTAGGTGGGCTCCTGCAGGATGAAGTGAGACCATTGCATGCCGGCTACATCTGCAGCAATTGCTGAAGGAGGCCAAGACGCCCATCGATCAAAGTACTCAAGAGTCATCAATGACCGGGCACACCAAAAGGCTGCATTGAAGGCAATTCGCCTGATGGCATTGCGACGTCTGGCTTCTCTCCCTCTTTCTGCCGAGGTCTTTTGGCTTTCCGTTCCTCTTCTGCTTGGTCCTGCTCGACTTGCTCGGAAAGCTTTTGCAAACTTGCTGTCATGTGATTCAGTCCCTCCAGGATCTTGGTGGCGGACTCCTTGGTTGAGGCATCTTTTGACTCGGTTTCTTCGTCCGAGATCACTGTCGCTGCCTCCTCCTTGGAACTGAAGTCTTCTTTCGCCTTCTGCAGGGTCTCCTTGGCCAGCTGGATGTTCTCCTGATGTGCCTTCTCCTGGCTCTGGAAATGATCGGTGTACTGTCTGAATCTTTCCAAAGACATAGTGAGGAAAGCTCTCCACTGCGCCATCAGGTTGCTCCTTGCTAGGAGTGCTGTATCCAACTCCTCGCGTGCTTTGGTCAGGGTATCCACTGCAGTATAAAGGGTCTTCGCATCCTTCTTTGTCGCCGCTTTGGTTTCGTCCGCCACAAACTGTTGCAATTCTGGTGTGAGATTTTCCGGATTGGCCTTCTTCAACAAAGTAGAGACCTCCTTCAATTTCTGCTCGGCGGGCGACAATGCCGAGGCAGAAGACGTCGAGACACCAGGTGGCAATGGCATGCTCATCCACGGCGGCTGTTGTCCATCCGGTCCAGCTAACGGTGGCGGTGGAGGAGGTGCAAGTGGCGCTTGCTGCGCAGCATAGCGGTCCTTGTTCTTGCCCTTTCCCCTGCCTCGATTCTTTTTCGGTTGCTGCCTCGGGCTTTTCTCTCCATGTGCATGTCCCCACGGAGCTTGGTGCGGCTCGGTCCAGTAAGCTCTTCGTGATGCCGACCGTGATTGCTGTGCTTTTGGTCTTGGATAAACAATACAGTCCTCCCAGGCTGAACCGCACAGGTCGCAAAACCACGCATTCTTGGCCCTGAGCTTCTTGCAATTGCCGCACATCCAACCGCCATTGTCCTGGTTTCTGTTGGACATCTCTGCACTGATACGGCGAAGAAGTCTCGGGTCCTTGCTGTGATGCGATGCCAGTGTGCTTCTGATCGATGCCAGCTGGGCAGTTGACAAAATCCTCAGTCCCAAGCGATGTAGATGCCAATGGAAACGAGCCGCAGCGCGTTTCCTTCTGAGCGACCTCCTCGCGGTGGGCCGAATGATGGCAAAGTTCAGAATGGCAAAGAAGATCAGGAGCAACGTTCAAAACCTTGAGGCCCAAGAACCAAAAGAAGAGCAAGTAGATCTGGTAGCACCTGCACATACACAGTCACGAAGATCACCAGCGCTGCCAAAGCCAAGGCGAGCAAAGGTGGTGCTGGGCTGCACTGTCCCAGCAGAGCACAAGGCTGCACGTCAGCAGCCCGCGGGAAGCAATGGCCACGCTTGCCCGCTAAGGTTCAATGCTCACAGGGGCTACCTGTAGAGCCGAATCCTTTTATAGAATATATATATATTATAAGTATAAGTATATGTATATGTATATGTATATATATATATATCTATATGATATAACTAGGATATATCAATGACATATCCAAATAGCCAGGGATGATGCCAAAACTTGGAAGCCTATTCTGGCTGTGATGGGGATGGTGGCTGATGCCATGAGCTGGAAGGGGCAGAGTAGCTGCCATGCGAAATCGCACAACGTGGCACTTACCACTTGGAAAAGGAGCCACCACTTGGAGGGTTTCGGAGCGAAGGTTTTGGAGGTTTCAGAGATTGTGAAACCTCACAAAATCACCAGCAGAAATCACACTGAGGCAAGGAAGAAGAACAGCAAAACTTTATTCAGAGATTTTTCCAATTTGATGCGCGTGGTCGATTGCACAAGGCAAATTGCAACTTCCTCAGTGCTTCAGCCTCGGAATTTGTGGAGGCCCATCCGGGTGCCCCAAACCGAATGTGTGGAACAGGTGATGTGGAGTAAGAGGTTGCAATGAGAGTTGCTAATCAGTGTGGTATAGCCAATAAACGATCCCTAATAGTCCCTAATATCACCATTTTTATGAGTACCATCGTCCCCAAATGGGAGTTTATGGCATGGGGTCTACCACATTGCTCTCTTAAGGTCTTGAAAATCAGGCTTTCAAAGATCCAATGGTAAGATCAGGTTGACGGCAACTGCAAGTGCTCAGTGGATCTTGCCTGGCTTCCGTTGTTGCTCAAGAGGGACCCTACAGGGGGGGTCGAGTTCGCTGCCCTGTGCGGGCAGCAGCCTGTCTGCCACTGGCCAGCAATAGAAATGTTTTCATTCGCCTGGGATGAGGTGTAGTCCTTCCATCAGTGCTTCAGTTCAAGACAGATTTCTTTGTCTTAATCAACTCATAGTTGTTGATATTTCATAGTATTGGTAGTTATCTGCCCACTGGGGGCTGCAGCACTTTTTGCATGGCAAGAACTAAGGCTTTGATTTCACACTTCGGCCCTTCATGGATGTCAAGAAAGGTGGCAGAGATCGTGTTTGGGAGGCCCACCTGCTCTATCGCAGACAGACAGTAATTGAGTACACAGAAAAGGTGGATGATGGCGTTTTTCTTGGACCCAGCTAAATGCTGATCAAATATTGCTGTTTCTCAATTTTGAAAGCCCCAAGACCATCATCCGGAGCAGGGACCCTGGCACAGGGTGGTCATACCGTGATCGACCACCTGAGCCCTTTCTATAGCCACGAGCACAGAAGATGATCAGTTGATCTTGTTGATGACTTTCTGCGAACTTGGAACAACTTCTGGCAACCCCCACAAAAAAGGTAGAACAGGTTGAATTTGCCAGTATTTACAGTATACAGTATGTATGTATATAATTGTATATATATATATATATGTATATATATATTTAAGGGCTGCCGCCCTTGCCGCCGACCCCGGAAAAGAATGTGAAGAAGCCGAGGGAGGTCCACGACCTCGATTCTGTTTTTTGGTGGCTGCAGAAAGCAACGGATCATGCAAAGGC
>Ga0126342_10004859_pt1 | contig 23173 bp, 23 predicted proteins | sample Cyp1metagenome_FD_92528 | JGI IMG/M metagenome (GOLD analysis project Ga0126342, IMG submission 92528) | Coral microbial communities from Lord Howe Island, Old Settlement Bay, Australia - Cyphastrea 1 metagenome | ecosystem: Host-associated > Invertebrates > Cnidaria > Coral ...
AATTTATATTTTATATATAATTAATATATTAATAATAATAAATTATATATTATATAATTATATTGTATAAATATATTATAGAAATATATTATATAATTTCAATATTTCGTATTATTTTTATTTTTATATATTTTATTTTATTATGTGATTTTTCATATATTTATATTTTTTGTATATTTTTATTTTTTTCATAATTTTAATATTTAATTATTAAAATTATATTAATTAGATTTATTTTATAATCGAATATTTATATATTATAAATAATTATTTCCAAACATTAATATTTTGAAAATTAAATAAATTATTTCCAAATATAAAAATATATAATTAATTTAAAGAAGAAAATATATGCAGTCCGAGGAGAGGCATGAAAGCCCAGCCAGCAAAATCTCATCCAAAAATAATGCGACCCCAATCCCAACATTCCCAAGATTGGCCGATATTATTGCATCTTTGCCTTTGTCTCCCCTCTTTTTCGATATTGGATTGAGTGGGTGTGTTCATTAAACAAATGTAGATCAAAAACACTTTATACACAGCATCTGTGAATTCTCAATGCGGTATACACTCACGAGACTTTTTGCTAAATTCAGTGTCTTTCATCCGCTTCTTGCGGCAGCATGCAGAATATTTCTAGCAAAGAGATTCAACAAATCTCAACTGTCAAAATAAAATAAGCTTATCTTCCATATGTCCTGCCCCATAGATATGTCATTTCATGTTGCTGCAATAGTCTGCAGTCTGCAAATTTGTTGAATCATGTCAACATGCAGTGTGTGCTGCATCTCGGTGTCCAGGTCCGGAAATGTTGATATACCACTGGATTTTGGTATATGTCCAACCATCTTTAGCTTCAAACCATCCACTTCAGGCATCAAAACTATCATTTTTGGAGATTTAAAAATTACGACAAAGCTATCCAACCCAATCTTAGCTTTAATCTATATACCCTCTGGTAATTTAACGTAGCTATTGAAAATGGCCCATATATAGTGGATTTTCCTATTAAAAATGGTGATTTTCCATAGCTATGTTAAATTACCAGAGGGTATCCATTTTGGGCTGCAGCTATCCCATTCCTGGACCCCACACCCTTCAGCGGCGTCTCAGAATCTCTCGTCGTCGATCTGTGACGGAGGTCTCAAGGCGATGCATCCGCTGCTCCTTCTCCTAGCAGATGAAATATGCCCTGGGAATGACTGGGATTTATGATGGATTTATGATGGGATATGTGACATGTCGGGTAACAGGACTGGACTGGATTGGTCAGTGCTGTTCTGTGCTGTTCATCCGCAAAATCCACTCAAATCCCGAAAAGCCTATCCTTCTGGTCATTGACTTTGGGCAGTTGAATCTGATGCAACGACTCCAGGCCGTTGCCCTCTTTGACGCGTTCGTGGTAGCGCCCGTTGCTACAGAACTTGGTGATGCAAACGCCCAGGTTGTGCTGCGCGGCGCCGCGCTCACGGCGGAACATCTCCAGAAAGGTCTCCACTACGTCGCCCAAATCCAGGGCCTTCCCAGGATTTTTGGTGCAAAAATGGGGAATATCCAGAAAAAATGGGGGAAATTGATCTGCAAATGGTGGACAAACCGTGGTGTTTCTCAACTTCATTGATCAACGAAAATGGATTGTTGATGCGTGGAGTTGCCAGGGCATTATATCGATCGTCGCGTAAACTATTATTGGGGAAACCTCCTCTTATAGACCGTCATTTGGATAAGCTTCTCATCACCACAGAAATGAGGATAATCGGATAATGAGGACAAGCTGTCACTGAAGACTTGAATGAAATCCAAAGTAACATTTCTCTCCATTCTCCACCCATCGCAATGTCCAGGATTCGGAAAAGTAGCAGTCGGGTTGTCCACGGACATCATTCTTTGGCCAACTCTTTGGTACACTTCTTCGCAACCTCATACTTGAGCATCTTATTTATTTCAAAACATCCATTGATCTTCTACACTTCTGCATCGGCCTTCCAGACTGCTGCATCTTCATTTGCCGCTTGCATATCGCTGAGCTGTCCAAAGAGCAACGCCAAATTTCCGCGGAGCCGCGACGCTGAGGCGCCCTCCTCCTCTTTGGCCAAGTGCTGCGCAGGCAGCAGCGCCTTCAGCAGCTGGGACAGGTGAAGCACCACGGAGGACAAGGAGCTCGGCGGACTCGGCGAACGGCTGGGCGAGTTCTCCTGAGAAAAAGAGTGGGCATCAACAGAATGGTATCCCATGGTATCCATCAAAAGATTTAACAACCAATGAATCCAATGGTATCCCCATAGGTATCCCCAATAGGTAAACCCAAAAAATCTCCCACCTCAGATCTGCGCGCCAAGCGAGTCAATGCACCCGTCTTGGTGAGAAGTGTCACCAATAATCGCACCGGTGGATCGAAGAATTCCAGGATTTTCTCATCAATGGAAGTTTTCCCAGCGACTTTGGAAATAAATTCAGAGATCGTCTGCAGAATTTGCTGCAATTTTTGCAGCAGTTGTATCTCTTGATCTAATTTCAAGTCTGGGAAGGCACCAATGAGTCGTCCAGATAACAAACAAACTCGGGTGGAGATCACTTGTGGCTCGTCGGAACCGTCGGAACCTGAGCTGCGTTGCTGGTTTCTGCCCATATCTGCCGGGAACATCTTAGGAGTTCAACATTTTGATAAAAAAATGATAGGAATTCTTAGGAATTGTTTAAGTTTTCTCTACATTTTTCGTTTCAGTTGGAAAGTGTTTGATTCCCAAAAGCTCAGTGGGCCTTGGCTGCTGTAGGCCTCCGGGTCCAGCAAGGGCAACACAATCTCCAGTGCCCCATGGTGTTGCAGTTGAGCCAGGGAGGTTGGTCGACAAACCACCAGGTTCACCTCACTGCAATGGTGCAGTATGGGCGATATACCTTGATAGCATGTAGCAGAAAGATAACAAAAATAGCTATGCAAATAGTATGAGGCTATGATGAAAATGGATGATTTCAAGTGGCTCATCTGATTGATTGTAGCTTAGGAGAGCTTTTTGCCGGGTCGATCACCACTGTGGGTCGAGAGTGAAGCCCCACAAGAATGGACGGGCTCTTCGACAAAAAACATCTGAAGGTCTCAGGTTCGAGGTTCTGACCGATCCAATATATGAAGAGCTATTTGATCAGGCCTGACCCCTTGTAGACATATGACATAGGCAGTGTAGAACTATGACATCACTATGACATCTACAGTCTACAGTCTACAGCTGCCATCTGTGCAATATCTCTTCAAGCAGCTGATCTACCCAGATGGGGCCCTTGTTCCAATCTTCCAGATCATCCCCTTTGGAAAGCGTGCTACTGGTCCAGGTCTTCTACCCGTTGGAGGGATGGAATGTGAGACTTCAACAGCAAGTACACTTAAAATTAGGGGATGTAGATTCAAAAAATCATGGGGATACCGGGATACCGGATACCTGTTTGTTTCAAAACCAGGCTACCCCACAACGTTATTGTTGATATTTGTTGATCATGTCCATTCATCCCCAAAATCCAGAAATTGGTGGCAAGGCACCAGTACTCCCAGCAGCCGTGAGGTCGCTGAGGCCACTAAGCGCGATGGCAGTTGGGCCTTCAGCTCCTGGTGTCCGGAGTCCCCAATAATTGGCCAATCAATCATTCAATCCATTGGGAATCTGGGGATAATCATATATAACTTATATAACCCCCTATAAATTGGATTGATTATTATCCATGATTATCCCCATGATTATTTCCAGAAGATGCTGGTTAGTATAATCCTCCAACTAATCATCAACCAATAGGGGCTTTGAACACTGCTCACATGTTAATCTGCCCATGTCGCACGATTTCACTGTGTTCATGTGCCAAGGTATATTTGCCAAAGGATCGGAATACTATAATATTGTGTTATTGCCCATTCAGTTCTTGTGTTTTCGGTATCGACAAGGCGAATCAAATGCTTGTACTTGGTTGATTAGAAAGGGCCCTCCGCTATAGTTTTCTCTCGAGAGAAGTGAATATACCCCCATATGTGCCACTTTAACGTGAGGTACGTTAATAATAAACATGGTTAACATGTATGAATTACAATCATGGGCTTAAAAGTTTAATTACGGCAAACCAGTCCCTATGATGAGAACATGGGCCATAGATGGCCATAGGTCATAAACCCAGCGTGCGGTGCTGAAGTGTCCTTCATCGCAGCAATCTCGGGCTTGGTCTCTTCACTCAGAGCCTGAGAAATGTGCGTCTGAACAACCATGGAGATATGGGCCATATCTTGTCTTGGATATGATGGATATGTATGTGAACTCGACTTGAATGAGGGTTCCTGACCGACTTGAGGGTTCCACCTGACTGGTATTTCAAGCAAGCCTGAGTTTGATGAGATTTCGCCAGGAATTTTCATAGACTCACTTCATTGGAAGGCATTTTAAGCAAAATATGTAAAGCATGAAAGGCCTGTGATTTACTTTCAGTTCGTGAATCAATTCACATTCAGAGCTGAACTGCACACAGCCCTGCTGCAACCTCTAAATGTTCAAGTTCTGACACCGTTCTCCCATGGAAATCCCACCGGATCAGCCTTCAGCAACAACTCACTGCAGCTCTCCACCTCTGCCGCTGCGGATGGCAAGCGCAGCAGGTTGCAGAGTGCCCCAGCAGCGGGGCCACAAACGCGCCAATCGTTGGGCCGCAGGTGTCGCCGCAAAGCTGAAACCATGGAGGGGACCAAGCCGGAAATCCTCAGTTTTGGGACACCTACCAGAATTTTAGGCTGGTGAAGGTCCAAAACAAAAGATCAAATGCGATCAAAATCGATCAAATGCAATTAGAGGATCCAACCATGTGAAGAAAAATGAGAATGTTTGAGAATGCCATCAAATGCCATCTGAACATAGCTAAGACGGGAATTTCCAACAACATCCAACAACTCTATGTGGAAAGAACTGGAAAGAGATGAAACAAGGACAACAACGACCTCGGACCTCGAGTTCTGCTGAGTTTCTGTTCCTGGAAGAGGTTCAGCGGTGCACCGGCTGCGCAGAGGTTTCCCACGCTTCCGATCGCCAGCTCCATGGGACTCTGCACCAACAGGCTGTCCTCAGCGAAGTGAACCCCACAAAATAAGCACGAAATAAGCACAAACTATGGGTTGGTAAATTTCATGTCCCTATACCCTCCCATGAACAAGAACAATAGAATCAGCAAACTTCCAGGTTTGCTCATCAACCACACCTTTGGTTGGGTTTCAACATCCGCATTATCACCAGGGCGAGCAACCATCATCTGCTGCATAGCAGCCTCGCTACCAAGTTCCAGAAAGTCAGCGGCCTTTTTGGCATTATCCTGGAAGCCTGGTCAGCAAGCCCACCATTTTTTTCGTTGCCTTCAATGGTGAACCATTGAATGTAATACTAATGGATATAATGTGTATATATATAATATAAATATATTATATATTATATTAATAAATTTATATATTATATTATATATATAATATGATTATATTATATATATAATATGATTATATTATATATATATAAAACTTGACTGACAATATGAGATGATATGGATCAAAATCACCAACTCTTTAACTTGGATGCTTCAACAGAAAAAATAATCACCTTTCAGGCTAGTGGTACCAGTAGGGACTATGGCCATGGTAAACTTGAAGAAACACAGCAGGAACGTGTGAAAAGGCAAACTTCCAACAGTGCGAAACAGAATTTCGAGACCACAATCCCCAGACTCCTTCGCTCTCATTATAAAACATAGATGCAACATGATGCTCCAACCACCCCGTTTTTTCCCCGTTCCCCCTTTGCCTGGTGGCAAGGCATCTTCTTTCTTCTCCTTGGCCACGATATCAATGAGCATCTGCAGGTGCTGTGGATATCTGGCTGCAAACTCTGCCATCGCTTTGGCTGAGATGGATCTCTGCGACCATTCAAAGAGCAACGACAAGATGTCGTAGCGCCATTGCTGGGATCCCTCCAAAAGGGGCCACACATGTCTGACTGCCGGCACGGTCAAGGAGCAATGATGATCATTCCTGGATGGTTTTAGATGTTTCAGTTTCAACCCATCCCGAAAGAAACAAAAGAAACACATAGTATCAGTCAATATCATCTTCCCCGCATATGTTTAAACTAGTCTAAACAAATCAGATTAATTCGGAAAAGACAACTGACGCTCACAGAGATATCCCAGATTCTGTTTGGCCAATGCCAACAGCACACTCAACGCACGTGGCGTCACCAGTTCCACGAAGTCATCAGCATCTTTGGCTTCGGGTTCATCATCTTGCATGGCCTGAACCCCCTGGCCCGTGCGACGTTTCCGCCACAGGACGCAGCAACGCTCCATGTGTTGCAACAGCGAATCCAAGCGCGAGGGTTGAACCACTTCGTCCACCTCAACAAACTGTTTTGCTAAAAAAAATGCAAATGCAAACCTCGGCTGTTTTGTTTTTTCTAGGATCATTGGATGATATTGTACGTTTGACCGTTTGATATTAGATGTTCATTGGAACGCAGTTGGAAATGGAGAACAAAATAAACAAAATCAACGAAACAAATTTGTTGCGGATCCTGCGTGAACATTCCAATCCAAAAACATCTACGCATCCGTGTGGTTCAACCCTCCCATCGGTTTGTCCAAAAAATGCGAACCCTGCAAAACACCATGGGCCGCGTACGTTCTTCATTGCCGACATCTTAATTTTTCATGGTTTGGCATCCGATGTTTGAGCAGTTTTCCCCACCATGTCCCCACCCACCTTCAGGTCGATCTTCCGTCCAACCCATTGATCCGCCTTGGCACTTGCCGTGCCTGCCGTGCCTGCCGTGCTGCGCGCGCAGAAGGCGCTGCGAAGCGTGGCGTTGTCCAAGTCCTTCAGCAATTGCGAGAACTCCTGGAACTGTCCGATTCGCACTGGAAATTGATAGGTGAAAGATGGTGAAAGCAGAACGATCACTTTTCATCCTCTAAAGCACATTTACAAAATCGATGTATATTTTATGTGTGTGTATGTGTATGTGTAAATGTATATGTGATTATATGTGTATGTAAAATATGTATATGTATCTGCATCTGTATATGCATATGAATCATATGAATATGTAAATGTGAAAGTGGCCCTTGGCTCCTTCTTGTTGAGCCTTTCCAAGGAGTGGAGTGGTTCCCCACTGGGCTCCACTGCCGTCGCCGGCGTGGCCTCCATCGTTTCCTCGTCGCTTTCCTCGATCTCCACCCGGACGCCCTCGCCGTCGTCGCCGTCGGAAACGGCGACGACGGCCTCCGCAACCGCAGCCTCGACGCCACGGGCCTTCCTGGCATCCTGGGATGATCCAATGACGATCAACTGATCAATTGATCAATTGATAATTCCTAATAGGAACATTGAGAAACATTGCAACTAAAAAACAATCATCTTCCTAATTAATAGGAAGTCCGAAACAAACACTGAGAAACATTGCAACTAAAAAACAATAAACGTTTGGATCCAGTCCTCGCAGGCTTGCTTGGTTTTCTCCATCAAGTCCAGAGCTTCTTTGTTCCTGCTGTTGGCCCCTCCAAAATGGACCCATATTATGTCGCCAAATCGGTGAGAACCGATCTGTTCTACGATTTTTGAAAAAGGGGTTTCAGAACCTTGAGCCAGTGCTTGAAAAGCATCCCAATTTCCCCAAAATCCAAAAGTCTATCCATAATTACAATTATTTTCATTTCCAACATTTGCCAACATGTCCCAACCATCCATCATCAACCATCCAGCATGTCAAAATTGTCAAATAAATGTGGGGATAGACGGGATAGATAACCTCAATAGATGCTTAACCTATCTTAACCTCAACAGACCTCAACTATCATAACTCCATCATAACTCCATCATAACTCCAGCAGTCCTGGGATAAATGCTGAGGGCATCCTCCAAGTCGTTCAAGGCATCCTCCCAGCGGTGCAAACCTCTTAGGGCCTGAGCTCGACGGGTGAAGGCCTTGAAGTTGGCGTCTTCGCTCTTCCTGGCAGGAAAAATATGGAAAAATGGAAGATTCCACAAGATCCACAAGTACTTATATAGTATTATATAGTTGGATTGGATTGGAAAATCTTGCCGGAAACCAGGTAACTTGTTGTTTCTTTTTCCATCGTTTTCCTATGAAAGATAAGGATGTCTTGAGCATTGTTCACTTCAAATGCTGAGACAATAGGGATGATGCCAGCAATGCGGAAACAGGGGCAACATGGCCATGGATGCCACCAAATCACTGGATGGATACGGACTGAGTCCAGAAAGGATGGATCAACCTTTGTTCAACCTTTCAACTGTTTTCAAGAGATTTCAAGAGATTTCAACAGTGCCACGGCACTCTGAACATACCAAGTTTCTTAAAGCCATCTTCGAAAATCTCTGAGTATTCGATGACTTTATTGCCTCAGCTTTTCGCACACCGCTTCCATCCAAAACAGCAGCCACATCCACAATGACATCACTTTGGCCCTCGACAACCCCAACCACCACATGAACCTCTCGCAGTTGTCTCCGAACTTGAAACCCCCAAATTCCCATGCTGAGTCATCTTCAATGTTTGACTCAACATTCCATAATCCATCAAAATTCCATACCAGTCGTCTCAAAACTTGAAACCCCCAAAGTTCCCATGATGTTCATCATCATTTTTTTTACTCAAAAAATCCATCCCAAATTGCCGTTGGTGTGGTGAAACTATCCCACATTTTGTCGGGCTACAGGATGCTATGGCATCGTGCCATCTGAAGACCTTCAGTTCCGCCAGGGCCTTGTTGGTCCACAACGCTTTGGAGTCGCGGCGATACTCCAGGCCCTCATCGTAGTGTTCGATGGCACCCACATAGTCACCTTGAAACAAGGGAGCCTCCGGACAAATATGGATCCCTGGGTTTGTTGCCCTGGGTTTGTTGCCTTTCCCAAGTCATAACTGCTGATTTCCCAAGATCAGGGACATGGGTGGAAAAACAAGAAACACATCATACACATCCCAAAATCAAAACATCGAAAAGTAGCAGTGACCTTCCGTCATGCACTGATTGCCCCTCTGACGGCATTTTTCTGCTGTCTTGGCTTTGTCAAACTGTTTCTTCTTCCGGTCTTTGAGGTCCGCTTCCATCGCCAGAAATTCCGGATTGTCTCTGGGAACGATGGGATCTCCCTCCTCCTGGCGATCGGATACAAAATGATGGCGAAACGCCGAAGCCATGGTTCATCCCATGATATCCCATCGATGTTTATCATTGCGAATCATTCATCATTTACATTCATTTACCATATTTATCTTTCCGGCCAGGACAAACACACATGTCTTGGTTGGACCTAGGGTCATCAGCCTATGGTGGATTCTTCATGGATTCATGTCTCATAGTGTCATAGATCTAACGGTTCCTGATGGTTCCTGATGTTTCGTGACCCATCCGGTGTGGTTCCTCGGAGTCTGTGTCAGGCTCCCAATATTCCCAAGCTTTGTAGTTGATGAATCGGCTCTTGCCCAACAATGCCTGAGATTTCTTCCAACGATTCCACTTGTCCTGAAGGAGACTTCGGTCCAAGTGCATCCAGTCAACCAACATCTGACTCTACTGAGACTCTACTGAGACTCTACTGAGACTCTACTGAGACTCTACTGAGATACTGAACCTGCTATAGGAGCTTCCTCCATTCCATTTCCATTCCACATGGCCAAAGTTTCGCCAACAAAGGCACTGCCGGATACAGTACCGCCGGTCCTTCCGCCATTTGTGTTTGGCCTTTTCCTCTTTGAAGACGTCCAGTTTCTCCATGAGTTCTGCACGTCGAGCCTCCTGGGACATCATCTGGTCCGACTGTTGGCATCGACTGCATTTGCCTTGGAGAAACATGGAGAAACGGTCCAAGTCAGATATAGTTGGGGAAGGTGGGGATGATCAAACATGATGAGAAATTCTCAAATATCTAGAAACAGCATATGAAACATCTGGAAACTATGTAGCTGTAAGGCTGTAAGAATCAACACAACTCTGCATACATTCAAGCTTCCTCCCTATTCTGAGAGAAAGTAGGTGGAGACACCCAAGTGACTTCATCAACAAATCACTTCACATCACCCAACTTTTCAAGTGACGTCATAGTGACAAGTCATAGGGACACTATGAATAGTGGATTTCAACTGCATCAAAAAATAGGTCAATCATTCGGTGAGTTGTCGGTGAGTTGGTCATGTTGGTCATGGTCGAGTCCGAGGAACCTTCGGGCAAATCGATGAAGTACTCCACGAAACAGCGCTTGCACCACCACTTGTACCTCTGTGAAATGGGGACCAACATTGACCAACATTGACCAACATGGCATTTTTTGTCCTTTCATGATCTTTCATGCCCTTTCCAAAAAGGCCAGACATGAGGGATACAGGATCCCTCAATTTTATGGCCATTGAAGAGGGCAAAATTGTGATAAACTGCTGGATTTTGAGGTACTATATTCTCACACCAACCCGGATCCAAGACATGTTGCAAAATCGATCATAGATGGGCGAGCAGATTGGCGATGGAACATCTGGACGACACTATGACACATATGACACATATGACACATATGACACATATGACACATATGACACATATGACACATATGACACATATGACACATATGACACTGGCACGCAGACCATGGACATGGCATGATGGCTTTCTCCTTTTGGCCTTGAATGTCAAAAGGACAATCCCCATGGGTCCTACCTCAGCTTCACCAAAAAACGTGTGATTACAAGCCTATGCGCCCTATGTCGCATAACATTGCTTACGCTAAACCTTACGCCATGCTTACGCGACAACACTTTTGACCTACGCGGTGCACAAGAGCATAACAATGCATAACATAACTTACACGAACCTTACGCTGCTAGGTTTGATCAGAAACGGATAGGAACTGCTTATGCCAGAAGCTTCAGTCAGGCATGAAAATGCTTATGCCGGAGCTTACGCAAAACTTACCCGACAGAGTCATATGATCCAACTCTTCAAAATGTGTACACAGAGGTTTCTGACGATGCTCTGACGATGCTCTGACGATGCTAACCTACATTCCGATTTTTGTTGGTAGGAAAGCCACCTACCCACATCTACCCTCCATCTCCAATCAGGGGAACACCAAGACAAGGTGCTTAGTTCCTTCGCCCTTTCCCTCAGACCCATAGAGCAAGACCTTCTGCCTTCTCGTCTGTTGCTCTTCCTGAAGCCACGGAAAGGACGGACATGGGAAAACACTGATAACTGGGAACATCTGATAACATCTGATAACATCAAGGTTTCAATGGGAAAATCATCTAAGAATCGGTGGTTTTCCATTGCCAGGTTGACTTAGCACAGGCTAATCGGATGGGTTCATCGGAAGTATAAAGATCCGTAGGATGTTGAGTCTTTAACTTTTTTTTTGCCAGGGTCATAAATGTCATAAATGTCATAAATGTCATAAATGTCATAATGTCATAAATGTCATAAATGTCATAAATGTCATAAATGTCATAAATGGCCATACGTATCTCTTCAACGCTTACCTGGCTTACCTTTCGTTTCTGGTTGTTTTTTTGGGTACCTACTTCATCCTACTTCATCCTACTTCATCCTACTTCATCCTACTTCATCCCCGAAAAAGATCGGCCTGTCGAATCTGTTTGGCGCGGTCTTTCAGGGCCAACTTTTGGTCGAAATCCTCAAAGTCTGTGATGGTCCCATCGATGATGCCACGGATCTGCGATGTCACCTCAATCATAACTCCCAGCGGAAAAAACGACCAAAGAACCCTGAGAAAAAAAAGAAAAACGTAGGAAAACCCTAGGAAAAACCGTAGGAATCCAGAGATGCACAGCAAAAGTATAGACATCTGACTCGAGCTTTGCATCTATTTCCATCATCTCTAGCCTGTTGTCCCATCTATTTCCATCATTTTTCTCCATCTTTTTTTCCGCAGTCGGTTTCTGGATGTTTCTGGATGTTTCTCGCCTCCTCCACCTCATTGGACCATTCTTCGATCTCCCTGCTGCCTTTCTCCCCAGACAAGGCCAAGGCGGCATCTACTGGCGCCATGGCTGAATAATGGGTGAATAATGAGATAATGACCTCACCAAGTAGATCTCAATGATCTCAATGATCTTAGTATTTTCCGGATATTTCTTTTTGATCAAGATGGATCAAACAATTTCCAGCTGGGATTGAAATGATGGCTCTGCCTGTGATGGCGGCATCATGGCAGCCTACCAGTGCCTTTCCACGAAACAAAACAAAGCGTCTCGAGGCCAAGTGCAGTCGGGCACAGGGGATAGGCATTGAGCACGACGAAACTGACTTTCCCACATTTCCCACAAAAAAAATGTCAATTGGTCCATCTTGAATTTGATATTTGATCTATTCCTCCGACTTGGCCTATGATTCAAAGACTGGATTCAGCAAAGTGAAGTTCACAAGATTTCACAAGGATTGCATCTTGCAGCACTATGCAGCACTTCCAGCTCACATTTTCACTTGACCTTCAACGTCCAGCTTTCCTTAGCGCCCTGTTAGGCGAAATCCCAGTTTGAGAAGGCGGCGATCGCCACCAGCACACAGATGGTCCTTGGTGTGGCGATGGCGGCGATAGCGGCGACAGCAATGGATGGTGCCTTCCATTCCGTGCCAAGGAGCTGGAAGGCAAAATGACCCAGCATGCCGAGCAGGAAGTACCTGATAATAGAAGAGACTATATAGTATTATATATTAAAATGATGTTTAATAATTTTAACATATCTTGAATCTCAATCCTTACAGATGTGAGATTTGATGGTGATTTATTCTGGTATGTCGACAGAGTCCTTGCAATCGTCTGAGCATTCCGTACTTTTGGTGCTTTTGTTTCATCCTGAAAGATCCTTGCCGTCACCTGCAAGACCTTACAACAGAAAAACACTCCAAAAGACCAAAAAAAATACAAAAAAAACAGGGACCCAACATACCATCAACATCCCCTCAACCCTCATGATCCTCATGATCTTCATGATCTTCATGTCTTGTTGTTTGGGCACTTGTAGCCATTGTCACGGAAGGAATCCATCTCAGCCGTGGCATCTTCTGTCCAGTAGAAGAACAGGGGATGCTCCGCCTTGAGGCTGTAAGCAGCTGTCGCCTGCGCCACATGGAACTCAAGACATTCAATATATATATATATATTATATATATACACATACACACATAATATATAACAGAATATAACATATGTAATATACATAGCACTGCTAAACTGAGAGAATCATGTCATGATCTTTGTAGTAGGTCATCGCGCATCCACTGCAACCTGCTCCACTGCCAGGCGATAAAAGCTGCGCTGCTCGTCGTTCAGCAGTCTGAGTCCGCTGTGCGCATTGGGGTTTTCGTATTCACCTCGTGTCAGCTGTCAAGTGCTGAAGCTGTGGAATTTGCCACCGGCCCAAGATTTACCCATACGAGTATCATGGAAGATCCCTAAATTTTGATCCATTGGACAACTCAAAAGCAGCATCTAACCGGTCCCCGGAAAACCTTCTAAGCCTCAGGCCGCAATGAAAATCCGCTGTGTTCAGGGAGCAGCAGTTCAATCCCACGGCCCAAAAGTCGTAGTTGGCCAAGGGCTGAACTACTCCTGCCAACGCGGCACCCGGAATGGCATAGGAATGGCATAGGAATGGCACAGGAATGGCATTGGAACCATTGTGATAGTTGTGCCAGTTGCGACACTTCCTTCTGCCAACTGCTAGCTGAATATATGGCTGAACAGGCTATATGTTCAATATATGTTCAATATAGTTGATACTCCCAATGCCAAAATCAATGGAGATCTGCCTTTTTTGGTCGTGATGGGCGCCACGCAGTAGGTGTCCACGTTTTTGAAAGCCATCGATCTCCTGAGTCTCAATGAATCCAATGCATCCAATGTATCAGTTGAATACTGCGAACTATACAAATGGTGTACATATCGAACGGATATTAGTATCTATTATGTATATATAAATATATGTTTTTATATATAGAGTGATACCTATCTAAAATACATAACTATATTAATCTATATTGATATTGTTTGTTTATAAATATATATCAATATCAATATCATCAAATATCATCCATGCCATGGATCATTGTCATCCTATGTCATCATCATCCCGTCCTGATGTCCAAGACCGATGACTTCCCAAAGTAGGCGCGGCCCGCAGGCATCACCTCCTCCCCAGTGGATTGCTCCACACTGACCTGGAGATATCGCTGACTCTATATGTGACTCACATGTTTGAGAAAACAACCATGAAATATATTAAATGACCATTATTCTAAATAGATATATGATATATATATATATATAAATATGCAATTATTCTAATTATGTTGTTGTTTCATCTCCCAACCATCAACATCCATCAACTATTGCAACTACCATCAACCAGGTCAACAAGCCCCCCACCTCTGGAAGGACATCCATGTTCAGATAGCTGAAATACCTTTGCTGTTCTGGCCATTGGGAACAACCAGAACTGCCAGATTTCCGGTTGACTAAGAGTCAAGCGGAGAGGTGGTGGCCGCAAAGTTCATGTTGCCGAAAGTCACCTGTCATATGGTGGATGTGGATATGGCGGGTACTGTGCTATGGAATCATAGACTTACATGATACTTACATGATAGTGATGGACTCAGACGAACTTGAAACCTGGGGAGTTGTACACGGGAGTTGCGTGGAGACAGCGTCGCAGTGTTCGCACTCTTTTGCTGATTCAGAACTGATTCGCCAGGGGGAAAATAGACTGGGAAAATAGACTGGGAAAATAGACTGGGAAAATATGGAAAATATGGCTGATTCATCACTGATTCGCCATTTGAAACATGTTGAAACTTGCGGAAGTTCAGAGTACGCCATGTTTACCGAAAACAAGCCAGAGCGTACGCCCAGAAGCCATGCCACCACCATAGTGGCCTTGGAGATGGAGAAACGCCACTTTTTTCGTATGTTTTTCATATGCTTTGATCAGTGATGTGCTAAGATCACCAGTGATTCCTCGGGCTCCCAGACGAAAAGGAAGGTGTACCAACTCGGCTCTTGCAAACTCTTCACCACGCGAAAGGCGGTCCTCTGATCAACCCCTGGCCCCTGGTGCCCTGGAACAAACATGTGGTGCAACTATCAGTAGCTATGGTGTAGATCCCATCGTTTTTTAGAGTTTTTCGGGGTGGAGACACTTCATGTCACTTCATGCTGAGAAAAACGACTCCATTCATTTCAAACCAAAAAATGCTCGGTGGGACTGGATGTTCTTTCGTCAAATACATGCATGACGGAAGGCTCGGCAAGAAGAGAAGTGCAGGATTTGCATCAGAAAATGCACCGGGAAAACTTACCCCATGCTCAACTGAAGCCGTCTCGTCGATCTTCACTCGCTGATCAGTATGAACCCGCGCATTTCCGGTCCATGTCCAATGTGAATCGGTGAAACACACTGATCCACATCATCCCAGGTTTCCAGTTACGGTTGAAACCAACATGAGCCTACATATACATCTCGGAATCATCCATCCATACAACTCAAGTCCTGGAAATCATCAATATAGGCTGATCCAAGGAAAATCAACAAGAAAATAGTTTAAAATTAGAAAACTTTTGAATTTCACCATGTTCATCCAAGAGTGGCAACAGCATTGGCATCTCCCGTGTCCAGCAGAGGGTAGCTAAGAGCAGGCCACCAAGCGCCACCAAGATGTAGGTCAAGGTTGGTCGATAGTAATGGAGCGAACACGACCTGAAGGATGGATCAGGATGGGGCAAGTGGGGTAACGGCTGTACCCCGAGCCATCAAATTTGTCTGGTCATCATTTAATTATACTAATTATGATATGTAAACCTTGTAAACCATCCAGTCTTAGGACATGTCAAAACAATTCAAAAACATTTCATCATCATGAACCATCCATATTTGTTGGTGTCCAATCTGATGGCGCCAGATGTGGAGATGTTTCCTGATGTTTCCTCCGGGCAGCCCGGACAATAATGCGAAGATGGCGCAGAAAAAGAGCCAAGGAAGGAACAGGCACCTTGAAAACCGGATCCAGCAGATCCATGGTGCCCTTACAGATCCATGGTGCCCTTCAAGCTCGGTGCCATGCTTCAAAGTTTGTGTCCATGGACTGGGAGACTATGGGATTTAAGTGACAACTGGAAAGTCTGTAAGATATCATAAAATATCGATATCATTCGATATCTATAGAGTCTATAGCATATCTGGACAAATCTGCGACATTTTTTTTTGATGTGATCCCTTTCGCCCAACACTATGACTACAGGAACAGCATTGGAAATGCGAGTGCTGAAGGTCCACAAAAAAATCAGCGGGGTCAGCAACTGGGTTCCACGACTGGAAGACGGACAACACATCAAGCCTGCCGTTGCGGTTCCGAAACGACGTGCGAACGGCAGAAAATGAACCGCGAATGGATGAATATCTTCAAACCTGTCCTGTTTGACTTAGACGCTCAAACATCCCACGATATCCCACAACTCAAAGGAGAATGAAACCTGTGACCACTGTGAACCAGTGAGCCCCAGTCATGATGAAGCATTTTTGGTGTCCACAACGCCCCCGCGTTTCGCGCCTTTGCCGTGCGGATTTTCGGCCAAAGCCGGGCCTCAACAATTTGACAATTGCGGGTTTCACATGGAAAATCCACAGGGAAGTGATCTGTTGATATCTGTTGTTTCTCATTTTCGATCGCTTGATGCCAATCCATTTAATCCATGAGTTCTTCATCTGTTTCGTGTGGCCTGGAGAGGTATCCAGTTGGGATCATCAGTCCTTCGAAGATCAACTTACGGATCCATTGTGGAGATGAAATGATTGGGCAACCTGGAAGCCTAAGATAGGCTAAGCACCGTAGATTTTTGGGGGGTTGCTACATCTTGGGCTACCTGCTGGTCAACCAAAAAAACAAAAACTGAAAAACCACCAAGTACCAGTACCTTTTGCACGGGCCCCGGATCTCCTCAAAGTTTCCTCAAATTTGTTCGTTACCGGTGCACTGGTGGTTTCAGCACATCTCGAACCACCTTGAGCCCAAAATGGTCCAGAGATGTCCAGTGGCACAAGGGTTGGAATTTTCTCAAGCCTGAACGGCTGAAATCGTGAAGGCGAACAACGAAACAACACAACCAACAGCGACCAACAGCGACCAACATCAACCAACATTAACCAACAAGGGTTGCTCCCGTTCCACTCGGCTTTTTCCCGTTCGTCACGCGAAGGGATTTGATTCTTCGGATCGGGCCTTAGAACAGCAGCCATGGTGGATTCAAACAGATTCAAACAAAACCATACCCCATACACTGGTTTCCCTCCAATTGGTTATAATGTGTTACATGTAAGAGTCTGTAAGAGTTACTGTCAGTTATATGTGCATCCCCCAAAAATCCAGGTAGTATATCTCCCTATAAGTCCCGATAATGGCCAATCAACCTGGGTATTTTTGATAGCTCAACTGTGCACAGAAATCGCCGGCTGAGTGGTGCTCATTCGCCAAACGCCTCCAAACTGTTCGGGGCCTGCCTGGTGAAGAAAGGGCCCTTGAAATCCATGAATTGGATGCTTAAATCATCCATGGCTTTTTGTTCGTTGATCGCTATATGTTGGTTGAATTTACTATGAATTGGTTGTGGTGATTAGTTCGATATATAAAATATCTGTCGATTCTGGTAAATCTCATATCCTTTGTAAGATACCGACTGCTAAACTTCAAGGCATTGCATTTGTTGAACACGTTTTGCCATGGTTTTCATTCTCTGCCAAGACCCCTTGCTTTTGACACCTCAAAAAATGAGCTGCATGTTCCACTTAAAGGGGTCAAAACGAGATGCAACGAGAAAAAAATGCAGCTCGTGTTGTGGTGGTGACTCATCGCAATTTCGCTCCTGGTGATGCAGTGCGCACTTCCTCCTCTCACGCAGATCGCACAACCAATTGATTCAACTGTGCATAAACCCCCAAGTATTCTGGGTGACATCTTGACTTCAGGATGAACGTTTTTTGCCAGAGAATGTAGCGATATGCAGTGGAAACTGCCTTTAAACAACGGCTGATTTGAGATGTTGCTGTGGTAGCTACTCCAACTGCAACGATGCCAATGCATTATCTTGGAGGATGCGCCTGAGCTGTCATTTTGCCACCCAGTCGAGCATGCTCTGCTTGGGCTCCTTCTAACTGATGCCTGTCATGTCCAAAGTCCCTCTGAAAAGTGGTGATGCAGCAATTGGACTGTCGATACACCGATATACACAGACAATTGCCACCTTACATCATTGAAACCACAGTGAATCGGGATCAAAAGTAACATACGCACCAAGTATCGCCAAGTAATCCATGGGAATCCCCTATCGTGACTCCAGCGCGCTAATCACGCACACCCTCAGTGGTCGCAAAGCTAATCAATGGTCATGGAAACAATTGGAAACACAGGACTTTTCGCATAAATCACGCAAGTGATCAGTTTGGGATCTTGAAGAAAATCCATAAAGCAATGATAAAACTCTCTGCAAGTTCCAGGATTCCATGGTTTCGGCGCGATTTTTGAAACAAGGCCGCAGGACGCCAGCTGCGCACTTTCGCGCCTAGAGCGCAGGCGGACCTCAAAGCTGCGGTGCAGCTGGATCAGTATCAGTGAGGATTTCTGTTCATCACACCTTTCAGATCTGTAGATATATAATGGATATATAATGGATATAGAATGGATATCGCCATTATATGATATTATATGATATTATATGATATTATGATATTGAATCTTGTCCACCTTTTGTCCACCTTTCAGATCTGTCACAACGTCCAAGAATCTGCGGATATCGGATTCCAGATCCTGAAAAAACGCTTAATGGGTTTCCAATATCCATGGAAGCAGATGAAATCAGTCGTATCCTTAGAAGAATGCCAAATACAACAATCCTCAAGCATGCCACATTCATCCACTCTTTGAATCTGTAATCATCTTCGAACATCATCCTCAGAGTCAATCCAAATTCAACGCAGATAACATAGGTCTATGGTGACCAAAAAAGATGGGTTACAGTCATTTGCCTGTGCCAAAACAAAAATGTGAACACATGACTATTCCAGAGCTGCCCACCTCATCAGCTTCCGCCAGTAGTTCAGCCAGCTCCACTTTGGCTGCCTGGAACACGCCCATTTCTGACTTTCCATTCTATGTCCTCAAAGTGGTCAGATCTAGAGATCTGAGTTTCCAAATTGTTTCCAAATGATGGCTCGTTGGCTCGGGGCTTGAGATACTTGGTCAATGGTCAGCTGGCCAGTTCCCAGCGCCATGGGATGATTCATGATGATTCGTAGCATCTTTCTTTTTCATCTGAAAATGCTAAGATATGCTAAGATTTCATATTAATTTAATGATTAATCCGATTCTTAATCCCCCTAGTCCATTGGAAAATTGGAAGTACGCTACAAAAACATAGGCTTTTGGGGTAGCCAGCTTGTCGACAAACCCATCTGAAGCCAACCTTAAGGGCATCGACTTCAGGACCATCGCGCGCCCACGACTTAGCCACCAGTTTCAATATTTCAACAGAAAAAAATCCAGTCTCAGTGCCACTTTTCCCCAAAATTCCTGGCAAGTGTGGTTGGAAACAACAGACAATGACGCTTTTTTTAACACATAAAATCGCAACAATCCGCAACAAACTGACCATCCTCAGTTGAAGGCTCCGTTTTGCACTTCCTGGGCTCGAGCACGTTCTGCTTGCAAGGCCTGTGATGGATTCCGTTGGTGACATAAAGTCGCTTGGGAAAATCTCGGTCCAGGAAATATTGTGGAATATGATCGGTATATATGTATGGTATTGTATGGTATTGTATGGTCTGTGTTTTCCCTGTCTTCAAGTGGGTAAATAGTGAGCGCATGGAATCAATCATATAAATTATAGATTATAGATCGGCCTCACTTGATATAAGAACAATTTGGGTTCTTTTAGTGCAGCCCGACGTGTTATGGAATGTGGTGTCGATGTCGAAACGGCCTGACTGGCAGCCACGTGGAGCTTCCGTAGCTCCACATCATGCTCTTGCCGAGTCCTTAGCATGCCACGACTGGATCTGGCGATGCGACGATCTGTTGGAGCTTATCATCCCAGTATTAACCCATGGCAACTCCTAAAAATGATTGGTATTTAAGCCATGATTGCAATTGAACGTGATTGCTGAACGTGATTGCAGTTGTATGAGCAACTGGTCAAGCACCTTTGCTGAAAGTAACTTGCAGAATCGGATCTTAATTGTGTAAGCCATCCAATCTTTGAGGATTTGTGGGGCGACAAATCTTAGGCCATGCCCGCATAGTGTGATCTTAAGGCTTTAGAGTGAATGAACTTAACTGATATCTGCGAACCCCTGCCAGTGGCCCCCACACAAAATGAAATCCCAACACTTTTTAATATGTGTTGGTTATTGTTATCCTCTTAGGCATCCAGCAGCACGCGTCTTTCTCGCGACTGTACCATACCATCGCATCTTGCCACCAGCACTCCATGCCGGGATATGTTTATCTTTCGCGATTGCCAACATGTGGATGTTGCGGCTATGGATCAAAAATGGGATAGCAATGGACCTACAAAATCTTTTGTATTAATAAAACCATCCATTTTTTGTCGATAAGATCTTGAGCCGACATCAGCCAACCACCATATGTTTTTTCCCGGCCACTGTGATTAAACATGATTGGAAAAATGCACCACTGAACGACGCCTCTCTGATCTTCTCTGGGAAGTTTCTTGGCTTCGGGAAACGGTTTCTAATGGAGGCGCGGTTTTAAACCGCTCACATTCTTTTGAAGAATGGACGAAAATGACCTCGGTATAGGTCCAACATGGTACCGCGCCCTGGAGCCCAAAGGGTGTCCAAGAAGTCAAAAACGAAAAATGGACAAAAACGGCCTTTGCCGATGTCGAAAAACGCAACCGCTCTCGGAGCCGCCCTTGTCAGGGCACTCATTCCTCGTTTTCATCGCCGTCCACCTTGTCCACCTTGTCCACTTCCATAGACACGCGGGTTGTCCGGGTTGCCCAGCTGCTGACCTCAATTGGGGACTAAAAATGCCGGTCACGGGTTCATTCCGTAGATTGTAGGTATGTGTTCTTTGGGTAATGTTGGGTAGTTCGTTTTTGAGAACACTTGTGACATATAAGGATATGTAAGATAATCGTTCAATAGATATGGCATGCGAGGGGCGAGGGCACGGTATCTCCATTGCTGGACACATCGACCGGATGACAAATGATAACATTGCGAAACAATGTGCCAGGAAACCAACCACAAATTTCGAGATACTGTGTTTAATTGTGTTTGGACGCATGCGCAGTTGCATTCAAAGGGTTGTATTGCGAGGTATTTGAAAGGATCGAGGCAAACGCTGGATGTTTCCATCCTGTGATCACCTGTCCACACTCCCCGAGAATGTGGTCACTTGGGATCATGATGGTGAGACCCTCGCTTCAGAACGCGGAGCGGACCATCGCTTTAGAACGTGTTCTCAACCATGGTTTTTGAACGCAGAAGATGATCCTACGTCATCTAGACAATATCTTTCACATGTTTTTACTTCGCCCAGATCATCTACATCAATTTCATCTACATCACATACATCACAGCATCTTCTACGTCTCTCCTACATCCTGTACATCATCTACATCATTGACATCTACACCAGATACATCCTCTACATCATTTATATCAACCCCATCTACATCACATACATCATAAAGACCATCTTCATCAACTTCATTAACATTGCATACAACAACTGCATCGACATCATTCTTACACAGGAGTTGTGATACAGGAGTGTTTGTACATGAGTGGTGAGTGGTGACACATAACTTGTTATCAGACCGACAAGGTCTAACGTGGACTTGCGACTTGTTGGATCTATCTCTTTCTTCTGACTTTGAGCTTCGGTTCCTGTCTTGCAGCCAAGATACTGTACGCCCTACTTGCTTCTTGACACTGTATTACGATGTTGCAAATCACGATTCACTGGGGTTTTTAGAGTCATCTGAATAGACGCCTCGCCCCCACCCACACCCCACCCCAAACACCACACCAAGAGTATGATGAGGGTGCAGTGCATATCAGCGCATCTGTGTGCAAAGAAACATGAACGTTATTGTCCCACCCCACCCCACCACCAACCCATTGTGCTGCGGCTTGCCAGTCCCATGATGCCCATGATCCTCCCGGGGATGGAAACTGGGACTTAGATGGACCTACCATATTTCTTTCATCTTCTATCATGCTATATATTCCTGGCTTTGTTGGTGGTTTCCAGCATATCCCATCCACCACTCATTATATTATTATACGTGTTATATAATATATATATATATATATGTATGTATATATATTGGCCTTTTGGGATTACAAATGGCATGCAGGCAGCTGCGGTCCTAGCGCCAGCTACCTTGATTGAAAGGAACGCAACATGCTGAATCAACAAAGCCTGGAGTTTGGGACGGCGATTATCAACGGGGAAGTGGGAGTCCGGTCGTTTCTGCCTGGAAAGTTGTTTGGGGCATTTTGCGTCGCAAAGATGCTGCTTTCTGCATTTCAATTGTGCAGATTGTTGCCTTGTGTTAGGCCCTTCGTACGTAGTGCTTTTAAAGCGGGTGCAATGGCTTTATACAGTTCAACAACCTCGGGCTACAGGGGCAAGCACAGCTTCCTTCCATTGTGGAACATAGACACGGTGAGGGACCGATAGATTAAGCAGTGTTCAGACAACAAGCAGCCTTCAGCAGACCCTACGTTTCTCATGGTTGGATCCGATCGGATCCGTTCCCTCCTTGGTACACTTCGGCTTGCTGCCTTACGACCTGCGAGCTGCCTGATGATGTTAGAGGGAAAGGACTATATCATCGAAGGAAGTTTAGAAGTCAAACTTCCGACAATATGGACAGATGAAAAGTAGAGATGGGAAGAGTCACAGAAAAGAGAAGGTCAGAGAAGAGAAAGAGTCAGAAGAAAGAAGATGCAGATGCGCGAAAAGGTAGGAAAGTCGCGATACACTGTGTTTTTCCAATGATTTGTGGCTCCGGAGGGTCGAAAAGTAGGCTCGCTAAAGCGGCGGGTGCGGAGCC
>Ga0126342_10004860_pt1 | contig 23172 bp, 22 predicted proteins | sample Cyp1metagenome_FD_92528 | JGI IMG/M metagenome (GOLD analysis project Ga0126342, IMG submission 92528) | Coral microbial communities from Lord Howe Island, Old Settlement Bay, Australia - Cyphastrea 1 metagenome | ecosystem: Host-associated > Invertebrates > Cnidaria > Coral ...
ACATTTCGAAAGGGAAGACAAGGGGATACTTGGAGCATCCAACCAATTGCAATCGGTGTAGCCCACCGCCCAAGAAGAAAGATCGACATGGCATACCAACTTCCCAAACATCTGCCGACACGGTGCACCACTGGTAGGATTTGGGCCGACACTAATGATTTCCCTATAAAAACCATGATTCCCAGCGCTCGGTCGCAGTGAGATTGTTATAATTTACCCAGATGAATGGCTTTTTATAGGCCCATGATTGTTGTTTTTAGCACCCACATGTGATGTGAGGCCTTCCGCCTTGAAGGTCGACCCAACCTATGATGGACCTATAGCCATTTTTTCGCATGTCATTCGAGTACTGCTCGGCTCAGAACGGGATTCCAGTAGGATTATGATCCCCAGGATATTGGATAGATTTGGATAGTATACCCTCTGGTAAACGTTCCGAAAAACGATGGAAAATATTGGAAAATCACCATGCTATTAATGACTAAATATGGGTAGTCATCCACTATTTCGACTGGGCCATTTTCTATGTCGCAAAGTGTTGGTGTACCAGGCCGGGTAACCTCCGAACTAATCATCAACCAGCAGGGCTTTGGCAACTGCTCCACACACAAAAAATCTCCAACTGCGCCTGTTTCGAATGTTTCTCCAGCAACGTGAGTACCTATCTTCCGGTCCAAAAAACGGTGATATTCATGGGATATATCTGGGTAAATTATAATATTTCACTAACCTGAATTAAGACCATTTGGGGATGATTTCCCTACAAAAACCATGATTCCAGTGAGGGAGAACAGTGAGGTCGTGATGAAATTTACCCAGATAAATTCACTGACCTGAAAATAGCTGCTGTTCATCATACGGCCATTACTGGGGATGATGAATTTCTTACTAGGTCATTCTTCATCCAGATACGTACAACTGGGGGTGCGATTGGGGTGAGAAAAATGGGGATCTATCTATGGTAAGTTCACCTCCATAAGATTGGATATAGATATATACCCTCTGGTAAACTAACATAAGTATGGAAAATCACCATTTTTAATGGGTAAATCAACTATTTCTATGGCAATGTTCAATAGCAAACTGGTTGTTTACCAGGCCGGGTAAACCACTAAAATACGTGGAACTGCACCCCCAACGGATGGTTTTTTCATGCTGAACTCCGCGAAAAATTGGAGAATCATCCATCCCGAACAGATCGAAATTCAGTCCTCCATTCTTTGGGGGAAACAAATGGGAAATACCTGTGGCTTAATTTTTTAACAGGTGGTTTGTAGCTGGGAAAATGAAGCAACGTTTTTTTTGGGGGGAAGCCAAACAGTCAATCATGGCTAGTTTGAAAAATCCGAATGATCAGGTTTGGCATGGATTCTTCTGAAAAGGATGCCCTATCGAGAGACGTATGTAATGTCACCGGTATATTATATTCCGTTAAATCCCTATTATATCCCCATGATGGTTCATATATATCAAAAATTCCAGTACATTCCCATAGAGGGGATATAAGTGGATATCACAGATATTCTGACAGAAATGGGGAATCATGTATATCGCTAAAATATATATATATATTATGATTCTCCATTTCAGGAAATCTCACCGTGAAATCTCCATCATATTATATTATATATATATATTCATTATATCCCATTTATAGTTGATTTACCCATGTAATGGCATATAATGGAATAGTATACATGGGTAAATACTAATGGAATTTATTCAATAGTTGATTTACCCATTTACCCATTAATATCATTAGTATACTAATGGAGAATCATTAGTATACTAATGATATACCCTCTGGTAATTTAACATAGCTATTGAAAATGACCATTTTTAATGGGTAAATCCACTATTTCTATGGTCATTTTCAATAGCTTTTTGTATGTTTACCAGAGGGTAATTGGGATATCATGGGATATACAATCTCAAATTGATCATGACGGCACCCTGCTTTCTTGTTAGTGAACTAATGATATATCTCCATCATTTTTCCGAAAAAAACTGAAACTCACCGTGAATTTCCATGCAGCGCCTGCAGCGCCCGTTCTTCCTCCAACTTCGCCAAGTGCTTGGCCACGGCCTCCAACCGAAGCTCCTGCGACGGGAAGAAACTCCCCGGGAATCCGTGGAAAAACCTCTGGAAAACCCTTGGAAAAACAGGGAAAAGCCTGGAAAACCTTGGAAAATCCTTGGAAAAACTGAGAAAAGCCTCAAAAAACCTGAAACATCCTGCAAAAACACTGGTTTTTCATGGTTTTTCACTGTACGAAAAGTGGTTTTAACCATAGTTTAACCAGGCATGACTTTCGGGACAAGCCGAAAATCCCGTTCAAAACCTGGGTCAGATTTCGGGCGAGATGCTCTGGCTTCTCATATAAGAAAACCTACAGGATGGTGCACCCCAATGATGTTAGTTGGTTTATAAACATCAACATCAATTTAAAAAAAATCCATGAATACTAATACTAGTTCTATCATAAACCCAATCGAATTCAGCCACGTTTTCTGTTCGGCAACTTCAGCTATCGACTGCAACCCCCATCCTGAAGAGTTTCAACAGGTTTCTGTCGGATCCAGTGGATCAATAAAAACCCCCCGTGCAACAGAGAACCACCAGTACCCGGCCTGGTAAACGTTTACAGTTTGCTATTGAAAATCACCATTTTATAGCTGGGAAAATCCACGATTTCGACTCGGCCATGGCTTCAAGTTCGCAAACTGTTAGTTCGTTTACCAGAGGGTAGCCACCCGTGGGCCCTCCCCCGTCATTCTGCAGTTTGCCGCTCTTATTCAGCTGCGCGATTTTATCCGCCAAGGAGCGCCTAAACGCCGAAACACCGAAACGCCGCGGTTAGAGATGGGGATTGGGGACCTGGAGATTTCCATCGACAAAGTCGTCGTTTCTCTCCAAAAATGCTGATAAAAATGTTGGAAAAATGGAGTTCAACGGATTTTTACTCTAGAAAAATGAAGGGACATACCGAAAAATCAACAGAAATCTGATAACTAAAGGAACCCAAATCTGATCTCGGGAATTATTCATACACTTGACAAAATGGATGTGCTTTGAACAAACTATTCCGGAACTGAAAAATAGAATTCACAAAAATCAGAGTCATGTCCAGCAAGAATGGAGTCTTCATTTTGTTTGACATCTTCAATGATAATGAACCCTATGCAGAGTTGAGTTTGAGAAAATTCTTGAAACAGGAGTGTAAATACCACTGGAGAATGCACATGTTTGCAGTTGTTTCTGCTACGGTAATCTCCACTTTCAGGATTGCAAATACCCTCTGGTAAACTAACATAGCTCTTGAAAATGGCCATAGAAATAGTGAGTTTTCCCATTAAAAATGGTGGATCTTTGATCTTTCGATAGTTTTTTGTAACGTTTACCAGAGGGTAACATGCACAAATGTATGTTTGAAGAAAATATGCCAGACTCGTCCACAGAAAGGATCTGCTTTTGAAGAAAAAACACGTCCACAGAAACACGTTCAACATCCTCGTGGGCGGCGTTGCCCCAAATCGCCCTCAAAGTCTCTGCTGGTTGAGTCTGCCAAAACCGTGCCAGTCCAAGAAATGGGGAATCCGAAGAATTACCCTCTGGTTATGTCAAAATAGCTATTGAAAATGGCCATTTATAGTGGATTTTCGCATTAAAAATGGTGATTTTCCATAGTTATGTTAGTTTACCAGAGGGTATCTCATTATGGAAAACCACCATGCTATCAATGGGTAGTCATCCACTATTTCTATCACCATTTTCTATGTCGCAAACTGTAAGAAATTACCAGGCCGGGTACTGCTGGTCAAAATATCCCCAGGTTACATTCCCATGATAGCAGCCCAATTTTGCTGGTATTTTGCCGATCTTCTTCATTGGTTGGTCATATATCATATATCCATCACCATTATATCACTAATCTATACTAATCTATGGCGTAAATCCCTATGTTTGACAGTAAAATCCACAGTTTTGATGCTAACTCAAATGTGTATATAATTGTATATATAATACCCCAAAGAATTGCATTGTTAAAAAAATACGAAAGTCACTATGTTTTGATAGCTAAAATTAAATTTGGATGTCCCACTGTTCAGTGTTAAACCCAAAGCATATTGCCTGTTAAAATATCCCCAACTTATATTCCCATGATATTCCCCATTCTATTCCCATCATATTCCCTATTCCCCATTATATCTGGCTGACTTTCAATATTTGTTCCTAATCTGACAATAGCTGTTATCATGCGGCCATTTGAGGATTCCCCATATATAAACCATCGTTCCAGTGATGTCACGGTGCCGTCATGATCAATTTGAGATTGTATATCCCATGATATCCCAATTACCCTCTGGTAAACTAACATAGCTATTGAAAATCACCATTTTTAATGGGAAAATCCACTATAAATGGCCATTTTCAATAGCTATGTTAGTTTACCACAGGGTATGCACAAAATCCCTAGCATTGTTGGTTAAACCTCCAGTTTGCTTTCTGAAATCACCAAAAAAATATTCTCTAATCCCCCAGATGTCCTAGCTACATCACCATTCATCCGCATGATTCCACCTTTAAATCACCATGAAATCACCATTTTCATGATAGAAAATGATAGAAATATAAGTGATATTACATGGGGACTATAAACCAATGGTTTAAATCATGGGAATCCATCACCATTGAATCCCAATATTCATATAAACATATATAAACCATCATTTTCATCTGATCATCGGATTCTAAAAAAACCATTCATCCCCATTAAATCACCATTAAATCACCATGTTCATGGTAGTCCCCATTGGATTCCCAATATAGAAATCGTTTCCCATCGAAAAAAACCGTTGAGACCCCCATCGGTCCCCACCTGATTGCTACTTGGACCTGTTGCGCCTTGGCTGCGCCGTAGAGCGGGGGGTCCTGCGACGGTAAGTCCTCGGCGAGAGATCGGGTTGGGGGTTTCATGGGAGGGATCAGTCGTGAACATGGTTGTTTCAATACTGGGATGGTCATGGTGTATATCATGAGATTGATATAATGGGATAGTTAGGTTCAATTGTTTGGGATATTTTTCATGATACACCCGGCCTGGTAATTTGTAACATGTTGCGACATAGAAAGTGGTGATAGAAATAGTGGATGACTACCCATTGATAGCATGGTGGATCTTTCCATAGTTTTTTGTAAACGTTTACCAGATGGTAAGTCATTGGTCACAATCCAGGACGACTGGATGATTTGGATGATGATTTGGGGGGCATACTACCCGGCCTGGTCAACGTTTACAAAAAAAACGATGGAAAGATCCACCATAGCTTTTTGATGGGTAGTCATCAACTATTGAGAAACTGGGCCATGGCTTCAATGTTGCAAACTGTTAGTTCGTTTACCAGGCCGGGTAAGTCAGGAGATTATTCAATGGCCATTCCAGGAACCCAAATTGGAGGTACCTACCATATACAAGGCCTATGTAAGGGCTATGTAAGGGGATATACTCCCATGGCCTTATATGGTACAGTACCTCCGTTTTAGGATCCTGGAATTTCCCTTGAAAGACTATGTTAGTAATTGTTGAACTAAGGGCTTGGATGATGCAAAGGGGTACCCTATGGTCATCCAGGACGACTGGATGATGCAAGGGGGTACCACCATGGTACCACCATGACATCCATGAAACCTCCATCTTGGGTGTGTCTTAACATGTGGTATAATTACCCATAAAATACCCATAAGCTCGCGACTTTCTCAGGGAAACATCGTCAAGTTGGATGACTATCCAAACGCGTCCCAAAAAAAAATACGGCGCAAATGGACAGAAGCGTCACAAAAGTCAAGTCAGAAAAAGAAAGAAAAACTGACTTGACTGACTTGACTTTGACCATCCCTTCTAGTTGGAAGGGAAATGACTGACTTGACTTTTTTCTAGGTGGTCATGGTTGGAAATGGCCCATTACGGTGAAGGAAACAAGGACCCAAGGACCATCCCTTCTGGGAGAACCATCCCAAGCCTGTCAAGTCAGAGAAATGAGGAGTATCGACTAAAACCATGGCTGGTTGGTGATGTCAAGCCCTCTGAAAAATGATGGAGTTCGTCAGTTGGGATGATGGCATGCCCAATATGATGGGAAAGTCATAATCCATTCATGTTCCAGTCACCACCAACCAGATGACCAACATTCTGTCCCATGTATCAAGGTCCACCAAGGGCATCCCTCTGGGGGAAGCCAAAATCGGAAGGGGGAAATCATGACAAACCATGGATAAAAATGGGGTGCTGCATTGTCCGACAAACCTGAATAAAAATCATCCCCATCTGGTTGGTGGTGCAATAACCATCTTGAAAAATATTAGTCAATCGGAAGGATTATCCCATATATTATGGAAAATAAAAAATGTTTGAAACCACCAACCAGCCATGATATTAAATACACCAAAACATGAATAGATCTGGCTGAATTACGACAATTCATGAACCTTAAATGAAACCCAAAAATGGAAATGATTCATCTTACCATCATTCCAGTGACGTCGCAAGTTTTGGGGGGAAGGGATTAGTAACAAAGCTTAGATATTGCGACAGCCAGAATGGCGACTTGAGCCTTGAAAAATCGCCGTGGGGGGCCGTACCCCATCGGTACCACCCCGTTGGAATTGTTAAAAGAGAGACATGGAGTCCGAGAAACTCAGAAATCATTCAAAGATCTTCAACTTGCAGTACAGGATGGGGCCCCAGTTCGTTAGCTAAGTTGGTGCCAATAACTACAATAAGCATAGTGTATGACACTTATAAAAAACGATATTTGGATGGGGCCCCATAAACCAATTTATACATAGCTGGAGGGCCCCAGGGCCCCATTCAACTTGTGGGGATGAGTCTTCATCACCCCATCCCCCTATGAAAAAAAAAAAAACTAAAATGGTCCCGTTCCCGGTGGTGGTTTCATCCCCTACATCCACCATGGTTTCTGGCGACGCGCTTGGATGTCTTTGTTCCAAAGGACTGCCTCAATGAGGTCTGCCACATAGTCCAGAAATTGCCTTGGTCTTGGTGGGCCTCACGCCATGAATTAAAACTGGATGATGGCCATCATAATAAACTTTGAAAATTAATTATTTGGAAACCAAAAAAGATTCTTCGGAAACCAAAAAGGATTCTCATTTATCGTCTGAAGCCCATCGTTGATAGTTATCCCAGAAGATAAATGAGAATCCCAGAAGATATTTGTGGGATAACCAAACCATCATTGACGGTATCTATGGGATAATGATAATGCTATAGTTTTTGGCTTTGTCCGATAAATAAACCATAAAAATGACAAATAAACCATCATAATTTGGATAATTTACTATCATAGAATAATTTGGGATAATTTGGATAATTTACTGGATAATTTGGATAAATCCCATATTATCTATATAATTTATATTACTGGATAAATCCCAAATTTGGATAATTCAGATAATTTACTGGATAATTTGGATAAATCCCATACTATCTGTATAATTTATATTACTGGGTAAATCCCAAATTTGGATAATTTGGATAATTTACTGGATAATTTGGATATATCCCACAATTTATCCCATAATAATTTGGGATAAATCATCTATAATTATCTATAATTTGGATAATTTACTACATCCCATAATTTACTATAATTGGATCAGATCATACCTAAATTATGGATCACATAGGTAATTATCATTTATCATTTATAAATCATTTATAATTTACTCTATCCCATAGGATAAATCTGGGTAAATTATAATATTTCACTAACCTGAATAGTTCGGCCATTTGGGGATGATTTCCCTATAAAAACCATGATTTCCAGTGAGGGAGAACAGTGAGGTCGTGATGAAATTTACCCTGATAAATTCACTGACCTGAAAATAGCTGAAACATCATATGGCCATTGCTGCGGATGATGAACTTCTTACTAGGTCATTCTTCATCCACATCTATAATTTACTATATCCCATAGGATAAATGATCATGATCATGTGGATGAATAGATGATTATATCATGATCTATAATTTACTATATCCCAAATCATTACTACAATTATATCATGATCCAAGTATCTATAATTTGGGATCAGTGATGATTTACTGAAGGATCATCCCGCCACGAGGTGGTGAACTTGGAGAACTGCGAGGCGAAGCCACTGCCTCCCTCTCTCCCAGGGGAGACGGAGAACTTCGAGCCGTATGCGCCGTGGTGGATGTGGTGATCAGTAAGTGGGTTACATCTCATAAATACCTGGTTGGTGGTTTCAACCCTGTGAAAAATATGAGTTCGCCAGTTGGGATGATGACATTCCCAATATGATGGGAAAGTCATAATCCATTCATGTTCCAGTCACCACCAACCAGATTCCCAGATACAATTGGGTGACATACAAAATGGTTATTACCAACAGATCGGACTCCTCATATCCAGCGTGGAAAATATGGACTCTGTGGGGATGTCTTCACTTTCGATTTACACGTGGTGATGCTCCAACTAAGTTAGCTATTTGAAGGAAACAGTCAACAGTTCACTAGGAAAACTGCTGGACTTATGTGGAAACATCGAACTAGTTCGATAGGTGTGTAAACCAACCAACATGACAAGGGGGTAGCACCGCAAATTGTTAAAATCTCACCATTTTGGAAGCGCAAAATCTGTGGTGCGACTGATGGGTAGCCTAGCCAGCAGTTTGCTATAGAAACCATGACCCATTTAGTTTGATGATTTACCTCTTAAAGATGGTGATGTTCCTTAGCTATGTTCAACTACCGGAGGGCCAATGAAAGCAGGGGAAAACTGGGTAGATAAAGAGGTAAAATCACCCATGTCGCCTGCGCGTGGCGATTTCATTCATCATTCACTGAAAAATAGGTCGGAGCAACTCTGTAGATTGGTGGTAACTTTATCCCCTTAAATAGTTATGACTATTCCATTTTAAACCCATCATTCTCATCGTCATATTATCCCACTATTATGTATCCCATGATCCCAGTATGATCCAAGTCACATGGAGGTTCTTAAAATGGGGGATCCCCAGTCGTCACCATGGTCATCCCATGATCATCCCGTATCCCAGAATTATCCCATCGTTTATCCCATGAGTTAAGCCATTATCATTAAGTAACCATCATTAAGTAACCATTCTCCCATTATCCCATGATTTTTCCCCATTAATTTTTTATCTCATGATTCTTTTCCCAGTATTATCCCATTCTTATCCAATTATTATCCCAATATTATCCATATGTTTGCCATATGTTGCTATATAATATATATATATATCTTCAGATAAAAATGATACTCCCAGTATTATTCTCCCATTCATATCACAATATCATTTTCCCAGTATGATCCCAACCAAAGAAAAGAACAACAACCACCTTGCCACCAACAAAAAAGATAGCCTCTATAAATTAAACATGTTTTTCACATAGCTATGTAAAATCAATATGTTTCATAGATGGGCTATCATACATCCCTATGAGCCGACAATATCTGGTTGGTGGTATACCTACCCCTCTGAAAAATATGAGTTCGTCAGTTGGGATGATGACATTCCCAATCTGATGGGAAAGTCATAATTTACATAATCCATTCATGTTCCAAACCACCAACCAGCATTCATTAACTAGTTCGTTATATCTACCATAAACCATAGAAATCATTTATAGGTTCCAAACCACCAACCAGTAGTCATACTATGTCATAATACTTCATAAATGTCATACTATGCCATAATACATCATAATACTATGTCATACTATGTCATACTATGTCATACTATGTCATATATGTAATAGATGGGCTATATATTTATATCATCTTCCTTTGTCGCTTCCCTTTCTCCGCTGAGCCGAAAGCGACTGGATGAAGTCGGTATCCAACTTGCTGGGATCGGAGGTATCTCGCAGCATCCGGCAGTACTGCACCTGGCAATCTCTGCCAATCGGTGGCTTTTTTGACATCAAGAATAGGGATATCATAGGGATATAGTAGGGATATATATATATATATTATTATATTATATTATATTATATTATATTATATTATATATATATATATCAGTGTTGTAAATCTGATGATGATAATAAGAATATACCACAGATATCTGCTATTCCCCCAACAGATGATACAGTAGTTGCTGAAGGGGAAAAGGCTGGCCAAGCTTAACGACGGGGCCAACATCACCTGAGCCCATTCCTACTAAAGAGCTATTTTCAACACCCTTGAAACAAGGCATGGGTCTGTCCAGAAATGGGGGATGGAGTTGAATCATTGGATTCGCTGTTCCCAACATCCAAAAAACCCGGAAGTGATATCGCATGGCCCCTGGATAACCTCTAGTAAACTAACACTTTGCTGTTGAAAATCACCATTTTTAGTGGGTAAATCAACTATTTCTATGGCCATGTTCAATAGCAAACTGTTAAATTACCAGAGGGTACCCTTTAAAAACGTCAATTCCTAGCTGGTTCGTCTGGTTTCCCAGCTGAAACTGTTCCAAAAAAGCAAGCTGCGCCAGTGTTTTGGATCAACCCTTCGTATTTTTGCCTACCCCTGTGGTAAATTAGCAGTTTGCTATGGAAGCAAACAGTAACCCATGAAAATAGATGAATTACCCATTAACAACATGGTAAATCCTATATATCCATGGAACATTATATATCCCAGTATACTATACAGTGATGTTCAAGTTCGCAAAGCACCCAAATTACCAGAGGCTACCGCCATACCGCCCAGTGGCACCCAAGACTTCTTAAAGTTAGGAGCCAAACGTGCCAGAACCTGCAAGGAATGTGACTGGCCTACCCTCTGGTAAACTAACATAACCATGGAAAATCACCTTTTTTGATGGGTAAATCCACTATAAATGCCAATTTTCAACAGCAAACTGTTAGTTTACCAGAGGGTACCGAAATCGTGTCATCAAACGTGGCTGGGAAATAATCGAAATAATGGAGGTGTCGTTCGCTGGGAAAATCAACCTTCACTATTGCTGGGAGATTCTCTAGCAGGCCACATTTGGTGACCGGAGGGTACCAAAATGCTAAATGAAGCCCAATCATAAACTCCAATTTTCAGGCTGCGGGTCTTCAATATTCTGAAGTACCACCCTTCTAAATGCAAAATCTAGGCACATGGGGTATGGCAGCATGGCACAAATGGCGTTTGGCTTGCCTCATTCCATCTGGACATCATAGTGGAAAGTGGAGCAAAGGTCCGAGATCTCTGGAAAGATTTGGGTTTGTCTCAATTCATGCAAGATACCCTGAGTTTATACCAGAAACAGCAGTTATTACAAACGCCAGTTATTACAAACGCCATTATCACATCAAAAACCCATTCTTATTCCATTCTTATCCCATTATGTCAGTATTATGTCTGTATTATCCCAGTATCCCCAAACCAAAAAACTAGTGCCACCAGCTCGATTCCCCTCGTAGTGGATTCTCCAGCCATTACCAGATGCTGATGCGAAAATAAGCCAAATGCCTCATCAAACGTGGGAAATCTTGGAACTGGAGGTGTGGTTCGCTGGGAAAATCCACGAACTATTTATTCTATATTTTCTTCTAGCAATTTTATTTGTTCTAGTCCGCATTCAGTTTTCTTCATGTCCCATTTCCAGTCAGTGAGTTTCCCCATCTACGGTCAACTGGAGATCCACCCGGCAGAACCTGCCTTTATGGCTTCATCAGGCTTCATATCTCTCCTTGGATTCCGTCGGTGGGTTGGCACGATTGGCACCACCCCCCCTTTCAGTTTGAAACTAAAAGGGTGACCCTGTGTGTTTGAAGTATCATGTATCTTTGGGCACCAGTAATTTGGATGTATACTTAGTGGAAAACCGCCCTAAGTAGATAGGTAGTTCTGACTGGATTGACCCTACTTAGCCTACTCACAACTTGGATTACAACCTCTGGGGTGAACCACCAAGTCAATCATAAAAAAACGGGAGGCCTGTATAAATCAACAAGACATACAGGGGGGATGTTAAAGCATGTAAACCCGCACAGAAAAAGTCCACTCACATTGAGCTACCCTCCGCAATCGACCCTGGCAATGGAAAATCATGGACATCCACCATTTACAAATATTTTTCCAACTAAAACATCCATTTATCGCGGATTTACCATTGCCATGTTTGATTACCGCGATATGCATTCATATATATATATATATATATCTATCTATCTATCCCACTAAATCCCTATTATATCTCTATTATATCCCTATGATGATGAAATATGGTTGACACATCCCCGTTGTATTCCATGATTTTCCCATAGAATTTAATATATCCCAGCCAGCCATATTTGATTACCGGAGGATCATCCCACTAATCACCATTGATCACCATCAATCATCATTAATCATCGTTAATCACCATGAAAAAACGAAGAAAGAAAAACATTGATCATCATTAATCATCATTAATCATCATTTAAAAACACAACAGAAAAAGGAAAATCCACCGTTTATAGATGATATTCTCAGCTTAAATCCTCCATGATCAGGGATTTACCATTGATCCATTGATCGCTACTAATCACCTTTGATCATTCATCATCAATCTCGCCATTCATAACCATTAATCATCACTAATACACATCAATCACCACTTAATAGCCATTAAGAACGGTTGATCACCGTTAGCCATCATTCATCATCATTAATAAACCCATTAAAATCCACCATTTATAACCAACCCCCGGATGAATAAACGTACTCCTCCAATAGTCATTTCATCTGATACTTAAATGGTACCTTCCCAGTTAAACAGCCGTTTAGGGTTTATTAATCCAGGGTTGACATTACTTTGGTATAATGGGTATATAGTTGATTTGCCATTAACAAACAATCACCATTGAATAGCCATTAATAAACATTGATCATCATTAATCATCATTTAAAAACAAAATAGAAAATGGAAAATCCACCATTTATAGATGACATTCACCAGCTTTAAACCTCCATTCACAGCCAGAACCTTCGTCGAGCATCCCTCCGGTAGCTGGCGTCGGCGGCGGCGGTCGAGCAGGGCGCGCGGGCGGATCGGAGACAGGTGCCACAGGCCTTGCCGTGGCGGGCCGTATTAGTGGTGGGGCTGCGGGACCGATGATTCGTGGATAATTAATGATAATAGTGGATAGATAATTAATGATAATAATAAGGAAATACTGGTAAATTAATGATAATTAATCATAATAACAATAATAATAATAGCAATAATAATAAGTGGATAATTAATGACAATAAATGATTAGTGGATAATTAATTATTGATAATAATGGTAAAGCATGATGATAATGGATTGTTAGTTAATGATAAATGGTTGTTAATGAAAATGGATGAGAATCACTATGAAAAAATGATTATAAATGGATGGTTAATGATAAATGGTTGCTTCTTTTCTGCAGATATATATATATATATACAGTATACATACTGGAATAATGATGGGGTCAAATAATGTGGGATAATAGTATGGTATAATGTGTGGGTAACAATATCTGGGTCAATGAATCACTTGAACACTATGGATTTAATAATCAAAAATCGCAATTTAACAAACAAAATTTGGATTGTATCAACAAAAATGTTGATGTAAACCAAACCAATTGGGATTTAAGCAACAAAGATCATGATTCAACCGGTTGGCACTTGGGTTTATATGATACGTAAAACATGTACATAATATGCTATGGTATAATATGGTAAAACCATGTAAAACCTATATGATACGGTTTAGTGAGTGCATAATGACCAGATGAAATAACCCCGTTAAGTTGCCGGAATAGCGCAGTTAGGTTTTGCATATATAATATATAATGGGTGTTAAAACGCTTAATTAATATGTTTGGGATGCACATCCAAGTACCCTTACGCATCAAATTTTGGCTTAACCATTTGTTCATCATCTGGTTGGTGGTTTCAACCCCTCTGAAAAATATGAAAGTCAGTTGGGGTTATTATTCCCAATATATGGAAAAATAAAAATGTTCCAAACCACCAACCAGTCATCAAATATATCTGGGGGTTAAGCAGCAAAAATTTGGATGTCGGACAGACATGATGGATCATCTCCAGTAGGGTTTTTTTTCTGGCCAACAAAATGAGGTTCTTCGAGTGATCCCCAACAACTCACATTCTATTGGCCTTTTATCTGGGTAAAAATGGGGAAAATTTGGAGATAAAAACAGGAAAAACTGAAAATTGCTACCTGAAGCGGAATGGGTCGTTTTTTCCGCGAGAATTTGTCACTTAGTTTTGACGCAACCGACTCAGTCGCTGCGGGGCTATTCAAACATCATTGTGTTGCTCAAATCAAACAGAAACATGTATATATATATATATGTGTGTGTGTAGGTTTAATGGGATATACATATATACATATATAATTAGATAGATATATATATATATTACACACCCAAACATAGACCCAATTATTTCCAAACCCAATCTTTTCCAATGTGATCGTAGATGGTCGAGCCCTGTTTTGGCATCTTTTTCCGTCCTTTTTTCCAGCCTTTTTTCCATCCATTTCCCCCAACACTGGAACCACACCGCGCCGAGTGACTCTTCGTCTTGCGCGCGTGCCTCGTTTCTTGGCCACTGGATTGGTAGGCATCATCTACAGGAAACCATGGTTCAACACTTTGCTATTGAAAATCACAACAATGTCTAAGGGGATTTTCATGGGTACATCATATATATATATGTGTATATATTTATGTGAATATATATATATATATATATATATATATATATGTGTGTGTGTGTTCCCGAATAGAATTGAAAATGTCAAAGACACACACAAGCAACTGCAACAGACAGACATCACTCTTGCTATGCAGTTGGCTTGTAGAGCAAGCGCACCTCCTGCTGGGTCTGGGGAAAGCGGAGTCCCACGCTGGACAGAAAAGACTTGATCTCCGCAGTCTTCTGTCGATATGCCCTCAATTCCGCAGCCTTCTTCTGACGGACTCCTTCCCCGGTGCCTCTCCTTGCCGGTTTGATCACCACAGAAGGTCCAGGACTGGCCAAGCACTGTGATCATGGATGGCAAGTCCCACGACTGCACCCTCCGGACCAAATGGGTCTGGTCAGTGCCATGGGCTACTGCCATCCCCGGGGCCCAGAAGAAGCCGGTGATCATGTTCATGTCTGGTCGCTTCCCCTCGCGGATCTGCTCCATCACCTCCTGCTCAGTGTAGGTCTTGGGCACATAGGAAGCTGTCCCCAAGGGGTTCGTGCGGGCTTCCAAGGCCAGCAGTTCATTCCATGGGGCCTTCTTTGCCCATGATGGTGCAGCCAAAGGACCTTGTCGAAGTTCCCAATCTCCACCCCAAGCTCGGACTTCACCCTTGTGGTACTGCAAGATGGAGTCCAGCACTGCATACTTGCGCTCTGCACTGTTTTCAGGTAGAAGACGAGCCAGACGGGCTTCAGGTGAGGTCTCCATCCCTTCAACGTAGGTATACATGTCCAACTGGGTCTTGGGAAAGTCATGCATCAGGCGTTGTCCCGCAATCGGACATCTGTTGTCCTTCAGCAGCTCTTTCATCTGGAGATAGGACGTCTTCAGGCTGCCCATGTCGTACTGCTCAGGCCCCTGTGGGTCTCCCGTGGGGGCAAAGAGGTTCCCCTGCCATGCCTGTTGGAGCTCCATTGGCCAGAGGGAAAAAGAGGCGACATCCAGGGGCTTCAAGGCCGCTCTACGGGCACGAAATTCAGCATCCAGGGCCTGGTGACAAGCAAAGAAACAAATATATGTATATGTGTATATGTGTATATGTATATATGTATATATGTATATATGTATATATGTTTATATATATATGTGTGTGTGTGTCTTACATATATGTATTGCATATATATATATATATATGTATGTATATATATGTATTTATGTGTATGTACATGTATGTATATGTATGTATATGTATGTATATGTATGTATATGTATGTATATGTATGTATATGTATGTATATGTATGTATATGTATGTATATGTATGCATATGTATGTATGTGTATGTATATGTATGTATATGTATGTATATGTATGTGTATGGCTATTTTTCATAGCCAACTGTTTGTTTACCAGAGGAAATATATGGGTTTACTCCAATTTGTTCCATCCAATTTCTCTGCTTCGTGATTTCGAAAAAATGAAACCTATGAAGATCAATTGGGTCGAAGCCTGTTGGTTCTTCCCCATTTCAGGAGATAATTTTGAGCCCATCCCATGTTTATTGGACAAAGCTAATCTGGAATCGCTACAAATGGGGCGGGCAACCTACAAACATAGGGTATTTCAGCCACAAAAATGGTGGATATTCACCAACATAGCCCACCAATGATCATCCACAGTGATCTACATGATCTTTAGCCCCTAAAATTCACAAATTTCTCCGAAATTCAAGAGTTGTGGACTTACCCCAAAAATCTCTTGCAAACAGAAAAAACTGTAGGAAAACGATGATGAATCCCTTGGAAATCAAAAACTCCTGGATGGTCGGCACTTTCTGTGATAAATCCTGGCATTTCATGCTGAAAAAACCCATCTTTCCAGCTCCAAAAGTGGATTTTCTCCATCCCGTGGAAATCCACGGGATCTCAGCTGTGTGCCCTCATAGCCATGAAGTATCCCATGACCCATGAATATTCATACACACATATATATATATATATATAATTATATATATATATATAATTATATATATATATATATACATATAAAACTGTATATATATATATATAATTATATATATAATTATATATATAATTAAATAATTATTATACATATATATATATATACCCAAAAATCTGGATTGCTCCCAACACCCTAGATACATTGTGGCTATCATTTATATACCCATAAGTCATAAATGGATTGGAGCAATCCTGCAACTCATTGGAAACCCTATATCTAATCTTCAAAATATCCTGGAAATCATTGGAAAATTGGATTCACTGGGCACAAGTCCTTACAAAATGGTTTCTTTCTTAAAATGGCTTCCATGGAACATGGCTCCCATTGGGTCCCAGCATTTAGTGGAAATGTTCACAACATCTGTAAATCCTTGTAAAATCTTCGGAAAATCCTCGGAAAATCTCGGAAAATCCTTGGAAAACCCCTTGGAAAATCCCATGAAAAGTCCACATCTTTGCCACCCAAACCCCTTCCCCACTCCTCCGGCGTCGCCTTGGCCTTCGCCTTGGGCTTCGCCGGCAGCGTCTTCGCCGCCTTCGCCGCCGGCTCCGTCGTCTCGGCCGGGCGCACGGGCGACGCCAGGCGTGGCGATGGCGAGCGACGGGGCGAGGGCGCTGGGTCCTGGACAGGTGCCGCAGTTAGCTTCAAAAATAGTGGTTCAATAGTGAGCTTAATGGTGATTGATATCTAGTTGAGTAAGTGTATAAGTTCAATAACTAGGGTTGATTTATTGGGGATTAAATCTATAGTTCGTGGGGATTTTAAAACTTAGCCGAGGGTACCACCGTGTATGTTCCATGATATGATTGGGGAATACTTGGGGAAGACATGGAATAACTCAAAGGTGTGTTGAATGGATCTTTAGGGGATTTAATCAGAAGCATTACATATTAGATTCACCAATAATCTGGTTATATAAACTCAATGGAATGAACACTTGGATCCCATTGAGTTTATATAACCAGTAAGTAATTGAGTATTACATGTTATCTAACTGGTGTTCTTGAAAAAGTATACAACTTAGTAAGTGGTTAGCAAAAGTCAAAATAATGCAAGAAGAAAACCATTACAAAAATGTATGAAGGATCCCCCGGATCAATAACCCCTAGGCTGTTTAATTGGGTGGTGTCATTTTAGTTGGGATGTACCCCCAAACTAGTAAACCAGGGTGTATCAATCCGCAAAAAAAATCATCCCCATCTCGGAGAAAATGAAGATGATTTATCTATTATTTTGGTGGCCTTTTCCATGTCAAAGTTTTAGATCTCCACACGTTACAATCCAAATCCACTTGTTCATCTTTTCCCATATCCCGTGGATTTGGGAAAATGGATGTTACCCTATTTTCTCACCATTTTCCATTGCTGATTTCAAGGGTCAAATCAAAATCCACTTCTTCATTAGAAATTTCCCCATCATCTCATAGGTAAATCATCATTTTCCTTCATGTTCCCATATCTTCCGCACTATTCATGAGTATTTGATGATTACCCTCTGGTAATTTAACATAGCTATTGAAAATGGCCATTTATAGTGAGTTTTCCCATTAAAAATGGTGATTTTCCATAGTTTTTTGTATGTTTACCAGAGGGTAAGTCCCCATCTCCACATCCCACCGTCCTCCATCTCCGCATCGTCGCCCTCGACCTGCGCCTCGCCCTCCGAGGCTTCCGCCTCCGGCTCCGTGCGCTCCTCGTGGCCCTCGGCCGCGGCGTCGCCGTCGCCCTCGTGGTCGGCGGCGGCGTCGGCGTCAGCGTCGGCGTCAGCGTCGGCGTCGGCCTCCTCTTCGACCTACAGCGTGACTTCTTAAAGGGCCACCCAGTTGGAAGTTGAAATGAAATCACTCCATCATGTTAATATATATATATATATATATATTATATATATATACTATATATCTATATATAGATATATCCACCATAAAATAAACAATTGGCCGGTTGAAAAAAAAACTTCCTATCGTTTCTGGGGGGGCTTCCTGAAAAGATGTCTATAAAGATGTATATCAAGATGTAACCTTCTGATCTGTGTCCCCTAAAAATATTGTAGCCATCATGTTTATGTGTACAGATAGATAGATAGATAGATAGACAGATAGATAGATAGATAAATAGATAGATAGATAGATAGGTAGGTAGATAGTTAGATAGACAGAGGAGAGAGATAGAGAGATAGATAGATAGATGGATGGATGGATGGATAGATCGATCAGATCGATCAGATCGGTCAGATAGATCAGATAGATGAGATAGATCAGAAAGATCAGATAGATCAGATAGATGAGATAGATCAGATAGATGAGATAGATGAGATAGATAAGATAGATAAGATAGATTAGATCGATTAGATAGATTAGATAGATAGATTAGATAGATTAGATAGATTAGATCAATAAGATGGATAAGATGGATAAGATGGATAAGATAGAAAAGAAAGATCAGATAGATCAGATAGATCAGATAGCTAAGAAAGATAAGAACGATAAGATAGATAAGATTGATAAGATAGATAAGACAGAAAAGATTGATAAGACAGCTAAGATAGATAAGATAGACAAGATAGATAAGATAGATAAGATGAGATAAGATGAGAAAAGATGAGATAAGATGAGATAGGATAGGATACGGTAAACGATAAGATAAGATAAGATAAGATAGGCAGGTAGAGTTCAGATAGATGGATAGAGTTCAGATAGATAGATAGATGGATAGATAGATAGATAGATACATAGATAGATAGATAGATAGACAGATAGGTAGGTAGGTAGGTAGGTAATTAGATAGACAGAGGAGAGAGACAGAGAGATAGAGAGATAGAGAGATAGAGAGAGATAGAGAGAGATAGAGAGAGATAGAGAGAGATAGAGAGATGGAGAGATGGCGAGATAGATAGATAGATAGATAGATCGATGGATGGATGGATAGATAGATAGATAGGTAGGTAGGTAGATAGATAGATAGATAGAGAGATAGAGTTCGGATAGAGAGAGATAGAGTTCGGATAGAGAGTTAGACAGATAGAGAGATATACAGATAGAGAGATAGACAGATAAAGAGATAGAGAGATAGACAGATAGAGAGATAGACAGACAGAGAGATGGACAGATAGAGAGATAGACAGATAGAGAGATAGAGAGAGAGAGAGAGAGATGTATTATATATATATATATGCATGTCCACCATAAAACAATTGGCCTGGTTGAAAAAAAACTATGGTTTTGGGGGGGACTTCCTGTAAGGATGTATATAAAGAAGTAGCTTTCTGATTTTTGTGGCGAAGGGATGAAATGTTCGTGTATGATGTCACTCGATAGCCAATAAAAAAAACGGTGCTGCGTGGCGGTGCTGCCATGGATATTCTATATTTGTTGTCAAATTCTGTTGAATGAATATTCTATTCTCAAAGTATGTATATTCTATATCACATATTAATATGTATCATATATCACATAGTCAAATGGATATTCTATGCTCAAAATCTGTGATCCAATTCCTTCCCCCAAAGGGGCTGCTTGGGTGCATACTCCAAGAAACGAGGTCGTTTAAAGCCAAGATTCCCAGGATCTTGGTCCCCCTATGATCGTTTATCATGGTTTTCCCTATTAAGACTGCCATTCTGGTGGTAGGTATATATATATATGTGAGTGTGTATGAATGTGTATGTATATATATATATGTTGTACCCCATTTTCAGGCATAACCATATCATACCGTTACTTACATCGTGTATCCCCTTCGTATTCCACTTGTGGTTAGCTCTATAACAATTTTCCATGAATTACTGTAAATGTCAAATATATTCCAGTCTGTTTCTTGGTATAAAGGGAGTATGGATCAACGGACCCGGTAACCTGGTAAACGCCTAAAAAGCTGGCAAACGGATGTTCATCTCCCCATTCAGATAGTAGTCTAGGTTTTGATCCATCCCCCCCCACAGTATATATAAAATCAAAAAACAATAATAGTACTGATGATAATAATGATAATAATAATAATAATGGTAACAATAATATGTTCAAGATATATATATACACATATATATATATACATATATATATACGTGTATATATATATATATATATACGTATATATATATATACGTATATAGCCACTGCCCGGAGCTGTAACCCCATTCATTTCATGGGTATGTGGGTCTCTCTGAAAATAGGATACCCCAATTCCAGTGGATTATTTTGGACTGCCATTGTTTCCCCCTAAGTAATTCGCCATTTGAAAGGCATACCGGCATACCCCATTTCCGAACACATCCAAATCTAATTTGGTTGGTGAAACGTATTCTGTTCATATTCACCACCCCATGAATATCCCCATGAAATGGCCATAATTCTCCATTTTCAGATACCCCATATCCACTATCCATGGGTTTAATAACTATCTTCTGGTAATCGAATATGGCAATGGAAAATCCAGGTTGATCCAAGTTGTTTACAGTAGAGTAGATGGTTGTTCCATGTTTTTCCCACTAAAAACCCCACAAAAACCCCACATTTTGGTGGATTTCCTAGCCATGACGGAGGGTTTCAACCATTCGACTGGCCAAAGTACCTCCTCTTCCTGTTCCTCGCCACATCGTAAGCAGCTGGTGTTTTTCGCATCGTTGAGGTGGTTGCAGTGACCTCAAAAAGCTCCCGGTGAAAATTCCACGAGTGTTGGCACCAGAATTCATGAAGTTTGGCGATATGTTGGATGATGATGATGATGATGATGATGATCAAAAAACAAATATGAGAAATTGGGAAAGTCGAAAGGTCAAAAAAAAAGAACCAAATACATCACTGAGTTTATCACTGCGTTTACCAGTGCGCTTAGCTGGATTCGAGGACTTGGTATAAGCTGTCAGTCCAAACTGTAGCCAGGTACTGTGCCCTAGAACAGTTGGTTAATGAATGGATGCTCGTTACTTCATTTTACTCCATCTTTATGGTAAGAAAAAAGATTGGTTTTGACCCATCCCAATATCCGAAGATATGATGAGATATGCGTATCACAATGCAATATATACGTTTACTATCGTTTATCAGTAGTACCGCACAAGGCGGTGGTGGAAGTTTCAAGGATAGGACACTGTAGAAGGGATGAGTCGTTGTGATGCATGGGTGGCAGAGCGAATCCACTGATGGACCGAAAGGTGGTTGGAGTTGTGTTTTTTGGAGTGGTTGCAATGGTTGCAGTGGTCACCTCACCACAAGTGCTGGATGTAGTGTGGTGTAGTGTAGTGGTAGTTGCAGTTGTAGCTGTAGCTGTAGCGTAATGTAATGCAATTGGTGTAGTGGTAGGTAGTTGTATTTGTAGTTGCAGTGTGCTGCAGTGTAATTAGTGTAGGCAAAAAAAACTATAGATATATTAACCTCTACTAATGGATATTAAACGCAACTATTTTTACCTTCCGCTCAGCTCTTCGTTCGTTCCTCACTCCGGTTCACTACGTGCACCCCGCTTCGCGAGACGAGGTGATAAGTGAAGTGGAGCAATAAACGGTGGGAACGGGGAACCGAGGAACGAAGAGCGAACAGAATGAGCGGAAGTAATATGAACCGCCGGGAACGACCTCTCACCTCACTCATTCACTCGCCCACAGTGGTTTTCTTCCCATGTCGCCAAGGCACCACAGTTCCACTCACCCTCCCTCCTGCGGGGCAAGTAATGGCAGTGTTTTCTGGGGGGAGAAAATGGAATCTAACCATCGTAATTGTGATGATATTGGTTAGGTATTGAATGAAATATAATAGTTGTGTATAAAAAATGTTAAAACATTCAACCAAATACATGTTCGAATCTGTGGATTTCAAAATCAGAATCGCAATTGTAGGTAGTATTGTTGATAATAGTTTATATAATAACATGTAAAATAATATGTAATCAAGGTAGTAATAATAGCAATAATGGTAATGATAGTTCCTGGTCATTATAGCAATCATAAGAATCATAAGAATAATAACAACAATAATATGAATAAGGGATTGATGATCACAACAGTCAATAATAATTACAATAGTAATAATTCCAAAGGGCACATGTCAAGAATGTGGGAAACCCGCAACCGCCAGTCCCCAGAAGAACTCAGGCCCAAATGATCTGAGTAAAAGAAAAAGTCTGGTTGGTGGTTGACCTACCCCTCTGAAAATGATGGAGTTCGTCAGTTGGGATTATGACATTCCCAATATGATGGAAAAATAATCCAAATGTTCCAAACCACCAACCAGTAGTAAATCTTGGGATAGTTACCCTATTGTCCCCTACTAATCATCATCATTCCAGTGATTTTCGCGACGTGAGGTCGTTATAATCCGCCGACCCCGGCCTTGGCCAAGGCAGGGGCGGCGCCTGGGACCACCGCAGGTGTGGAACTTCTCCTTCTTCGCTTTCCAAGGTCAAACCCATCTCGCAGCCAGCAAGCTGCCCCAAG
>Ga0126342_10004861_pt1 | contig 23171 bp, 21 predicted proteins | sample Cyp1metagenome_FD_92528 | JGI IMG/M metagenome (GOLD analysis project Ga0126342, IMG submission 92528) | Coral microbial communities from Lord Howe Island, Old Settlement Bay, Australia - Cyphastrea 1 metagenome | ecosystem: Host-associated > Invertebrates > Cnidaria > Coral ...
CTAAATTGGAGGTACCTACCATATATAAGGCCTATGTAAGGCCTATGTAAGGGAATATTCCCCCAAAATATGGCCTTATATGGTACAGTACCTCCATTTTAGGATCCTGAAATTCCCATTGAGACAAGGGCGTTGCCACCCTCTCTGCAGGTAACACATCAAAGGCTTCGGAAACAGTGACCGACACTTTTACCAAAAACACCGCATAGTTTTCCTGCGGGTGCCTCGTTTTGACATGCCACTCCTAGGGAACATGATGAGAAACGTTAAGTTTTATTGTCACCCAAAAATCATGTAGAACAAAATATGGCCACCAATCCATTTTCATCTCCACTAGCCACACATATAGGTGGGGCCCTCGTTTCCGAAATCGCGAAGTTGGTGCAACTAACTCCAGTAACTATGGTTTATGATACTGAAAAACTATATTCAACCAACAAACCTAATGGGGTCAATGAACCAACTATATCTAACTATGCTACTCCTAGGGTTAATAAACCAAATTATAGCACAATCAACTCCAATAACTATGGTTGATGATACTTACACTAGTTTTTGAATGCTGAAACAAGTTATTTTCAATACCCAGCTATACATATAGCATGTGTGATATTTCACTATTTCTTCACCTATAGCTTATACCAATATACTTCAATCAACCACATCTCTGGGTAAGTTATCAAAATTAACCTGAAACTTGCGGCTATCTTGGGGATAATTTCCCTTAATGTCAACCCTGGATTAAAAAACCCCAAGCGGCTGTTTAATTGGGGGGGATACCATTTATGTATCATATTGTGACTATTTGGATGGTACCCCCACAATTAATAAACTATGGTTTATTAATCCGGGGTTGACATTATGGATGTTTCTAATGGATGGTTTATTTCATGGATGGCTAAAAAACATTGAATATCCATTTATTTCAATGGATTTGGGGGTAGCCCTATTTTACGAAACCCCCATATAAGTAGGGATATTCCATATATAACTGGGGGGCACAACCCATTTACCATCCCTGGGAATATCCATAGGGTAATTATTAAAATTAACATGAAATATCTGGGTAAGTTATCAAAATTAACCTGAAACTTGCGGCTATCTTGGGGATGATTTCCCTTAACCATGATTCCCAGGGCTCAGAACCGGCGAAGCTTCGCCAAAACCCGTAGCGGATCCCGTAGCGGATCCCTCGGTTCCTGCAAGTGTTTCAGCTCCTCAGCATCCAAGGCCTGTGCTGGCCGTGAACACGGGACTTGGGTGGTGATTTTCCGAAAAAACCATGGGAAAATCATGGAAAACTCGAGGAAAATCCATGGTTTGAGGGGAGATTCTTCATGGAGATTCCAAAAGGTATCATGGGGATATGAATGGACTAGAATGGATTAGGGCAATCACTAGAGGATCATCCTAGGAATCGTAAGTGGTTAATACCACTGGTGTGAGTTAAAGTTCCCATTTCGTGGCTTACCCCATCTATAAATGGATTATACCTATGGTTATTGCTACTAAATGGGATCCTCCAAGTAATCTGGAAGCATTCGAAAATCGAATACGAAATCGGGGGGTTCCTATAGTCTTACGGATAACCATATGAAATGAATTGTAATGAGTAGTGATAAATGGGACGTGCCCCAGTATATGTGCCATTGATCATTGAACTAACTGGAACGCACCCCCAATGCGATGATTTACGGGACTTTTTGTGCTGCGACATCTTTCATTTGTAAAGCCGGTGGTTCCGTGTTTTTCCGGCGTTTGAACGATTTTCTATTGCTATCTTTGATTCTGAGAGGGTATGCTCTATGACATGGAGCACATGATTTGAAGCGCAGAAAGCACACAAATCGCTGCTCCAGGATGATTTTAGCATGTATTGAACTTGTAGTGATGTATTGAATCATCATGGTAATGCCCATCCTGGATCATTGGCTGCTCGCCAGTGATTATCATACCCTTCGGTAATCTAACATAGCTATGGCAGCTACGGGAAATTGCCAATTTATACATGACTTACCTATCACGAATTGCGATTTTCCAGGGCTAGGTTAAGTTACCAGAGAGTACTGATTACAATATATTCACTCAAAACTGGCAATTTTTTCAGATCTTTCAGTACCCATGCATTACCTGGAGTCATCACGTGGGGATATTTCGTCCCAGAAAACACACCAAAACTTCGAAGATGATTCCTGCGGACTTCGCGCCTTGAGCTTCTCTGGTTCGGCGGCGAACCTGGGCGGCCAAGTTGGGCCCCAGTGAATGGTGGGCATTTTGGATTTTCCGCTTCGGCAAGAGACATGTCTATCCTGGCCTGTTTGGTTGGGCCATCAGTACCTAGAGGGAGTACTTGAAATCAGATTGAGTCACATGGATCCCTGAAACAAAAACATAATCCCCACATTTCCACATCAAAAAATCAAGGGTCTCCCCATCATCGACCATTGGTTGGGATGGAATCTGATTATTCCCAGGAGTTCGTGGGTTTTTTCTGCCACGGGGCTCGCCTCACCGTATCTGGGCTGCCAAACCACTGATGTTCCAGGCACTGTAGCATGCTGGGCCTGGTGTAAACGAGTGACAGATGTCCTGAAAAAATGCCGGCTTTGAACACAGAACTGGTTGGTGGTTGCCTCTGAAAAATGATGGAGTGAAAGTCAGTTGGGATCATTCTTCCCAACTGAATGGAAAGTCAAAAAAAATCATGTTCCAAACCACCAACCAGCAGTTTATTGATGGCTACGTTCCAACTGAATGCAAAAAATATTCCAAACCATCAACCAGATAAATGTCATGTGATTTCACCAATCCAACTGACACATAAATGGTGATCGGGGGATCATCCCATGAGAAATCGAGGCCCAAATCCAGAACAAGGCCTAGGCATCGACCGCAAAATCGCGCTGCACTTTTGATACCCCCCGGTGAACCAACATAGCTATTGAAGCCATGGCCCAGTCGAAATAGTTGATTTACCCCATTAATAGCAGGGTGATTTCCCAGTTCGTTCTGTGAGTTTACCAGAGGGTAATTCGATTGGTATCTTGCAATGTTTGAAAGCCATCAGCATATCAACTGCCATTCTTCTTGGTTATTTTGACCTTCATGGCCAGCGGAGCCTGCTCCGGGCCCAGCCATCCCGACTGATGGCCTGGATTTATCAGCATAGGTGAGCATTTCTTGGCCTCGTCCCAGGAAGTCTGGTAGTAAAATGGGGTCCATCTGATCCATCTGCTGCGGTAGCATCCCCCACATGACGACCGTGCCATATTTTTTAGGGGTTGGAGGAATCCTGTCCACAGGGTCGATGTGAAAATCCGGGGAGGGCACATCCCCAAGAAAAAATGGGTGACCTCACAACTGGGATGCACGAGATTTGGATGAGTTCGCTGCATCCGCAGTCGCAATGGTCATATAGTCAGCCATAGGGTAACCATCCAGTGATACAAAAAAAACCATCCGGTAATCCAACATGGCTGAAAATCCATCCATCGTTGATTTTTCCCATGAAACCTCCAGACAAAACGGTTGAATTGCCTCTGGGTCTACCTGGTTCTCCAATCCGGTATCCCAAGATTTTCGCTTTCGTTGTGGCTTACCCTCTGGTAATTTAGCAGTTAGCTATTGAAAATCACCATGTTTTATTGGTTGATCCATAGATGGGCCATTTTCGCTATGTTAAATCACCAGAGGGTGTTCGGTTCTGCGGATTGTCGCCGAACAACATCTCGGATTCGAAGTGCCAGCTCCGGGTCCCTGGACATAGCTTTCGACTTAAACTTGATGTCTTCACCTGCGACCAGAACGTCGCACAGGCGGTATGGGTTTCGAGAATGTTTTTGTGGAAAAGACATTGAAACTTGGGAAAAAATCCCGTAGGAAATAACATTGACTGACATGAGTCTTTCCGGCTCGTCAAATTATAATATCTTAATATATCTTATCTTTTCTTGCATGATTAGACTAAATTCCGCCACATGTTCATGCGCAGCTTTCAAACATCATCATTTTACTTGGCACCACAATAATTCGATCCCATTGTTTGTGGTTGATGCACATGTTTGTATGATTTAGGTGGTCACACCTGAAAACTCACTAAAGCAGCCTGAGCCGAGCGAATGGCCTACAGAATTTCTTCAGTTGCGGAGTCGACCGGATAGGCTTTGTGGGTGGCCAGTTTCCAATTCCATAAGGTTGGTTCAGACATACCAAAATTGGATGTAGTTGAATATGATACGTCCATTAAACCGCACGAATTTTTGCTAAATCACCAAGTCATAGATGATCTCCCCAACTAAACCCCACTAAACCCATGTCATACCGAAATGGTCATAGATGACCTGACGATCATTCCAGTGACACTTGGAATGGATACCAATAAAATTATCATGGGGGTATGACATTCCAACATGGGGGTATGTCATGGAACAACCCATCCATATCCCATGATATATATATCTATGGTTTATGATAGATATAACTGTAGTCAATGGGGCTTAAAAACAAACATATAACTGGGAGGCGCCATCCTGTAAGTCCCATGATATTTCGCCCCCTTCCAACAAGACATGCACCTTCTTCCAGTCAGGGCCGTAGCGATGGAGGGCCTGCCAATCTTTGGCGCTCATGCTCCTGGGAGTTCCGCTTGATTTCCATGGAATGTAATGGGAATTCATGGGGAGTTAGTGGGGTTGCGTCGTTGCATGGAAGATATAGGCAAGTTAATCCAAGTTGGGTTTGCCTGAAATGGGACCCCCGATAGTGGCTACTTCATCGGGAATATCAAGAGCAGTGGATGGAGGAAATGGGTTTTATTCCCAAATCAGTTTTCAGAGGAAACCATGTTGGGATACACCACCATGGTTCATCCCAGGAATCGTACAACCCCAGTTGTAGTTGGATGAACCATGATGAACCCAACTCATACCACCAAGAATTTTCTGGAAATAGGAGCTCCTTGCTAAGTGGGATGAACCACCAGGTGCACCCACATGGATTGCTAAAACGCATGAAACGCTATATACAATGTTTATAATTAGATGGGTGTAACAATTGTGTTGTCTCCTCCAAAATCAATGGGGATAACACTGGTGTTTGTATTTGTATGCCAGGAATGGGTATACAGGATAACTACAATTTTTTTTTCTAAGTGGGTAGAACATGGTATAGCTATGGTGTGTTGTAAATGGGCATAAATATGGTCTTTGTCTCAAACTGGGGGATGCCCCCAAACGATGCAAACTCTGATTTTGCGGAAAACTGAGGTGGAATGGACCACTTCTGAGAGGCTCCTGGTGTGTGCATAAAATCACCCATTGGACGAGGGCACTATGCCACGCAAATAAGTGTTCCGTGAACCTTGGAAACATCTGATTTCTATTTTGCTTGCCTTTCTTTGAAGGAACAATCATGCAATGAGTGGACAAATTAGCAAGGTTTTCCTCCTTGGAAGGTCTTGCTCCCGCTTCGGAATAGAACCTGATGGACATTTCAAAAACCAGGACCTAATCCACTCGACCCAAGCAAATCCTTGGAAGCACGCCGTGTCGGACCGTAACAGCGAAGCGCAGCCCTTCGGCGGCGCAAAATGTCATGGCCATTGGTGATTTCAAGCAGCTGCCTCTGCCGCAAGGGGGGCAACTTGGCCCAATGATTCCAGCAAGGCGCCGGATGCAATGGTCGACGCAGGGCAGCGGCTCATGTGGGAGTTCCAAGGTATCGTGGAGCTGATGGAAAGGGAGTGGTGCAAGGACCGATGGTGGAACAAAATCACGGAGGAGTTCCGCGCTGGTCGCCGGTCGGAGGAACATTTTCCACTGGGAATTTGTCTAGAAAAAAACTGAAACAATGGTCCGTTTCGTGACGTCGTCCAATCCAAATGGATACTTACTGGAAACTAAAGTACATGGGGAAAAATCATGGGGTTTTCCACATCTTTTTGGAGCAGTTTACCCCAAGGGACCCTATCCAACACGCGGTGTCCTCACAGCAAAGGGAAGGCTACCAGTGAGCATCTCGAAGAGGATACAGCCTGGTAGGGGAAAACGAACGGCTGATAGGAAAATTGGGTTTTTAACTAATGCCATTAACTATTAACCAGAGGAAAACCATAGGAAAACCATGGGAAAACCATAGGAAAATTGTGATTTAACTAGCCAAAAATGGAGCTTGGCATAGAAGTATAATGTGGGTAAAACAATGCCACAAACCACCCATGACTGGGACTGGTAAACATACCACCTATGAAAATGGTGATGACTGGGGCATGGTTTATGGCATTGTTTTACCCACATTAATGGTAATTAGGAGATAATAACTGGTTACGTCCCAACTATGTGACAAACAACTAACGGTTACTTAGCGGAGAACTAAAAAAATCGATTCTAATAGGGGCAAATTGGATAACTACCATATTAGAAAATGGAAAGTAACTAATTTGGATGGAAAACAACTAATGGACAGTAACTAATAGTTAACATTGGAAAATATGATAGCCTGAAAATTAAGAACCAACTACTGGTTACTATCAGATCGCTTAGTTATTAATGGTTACTTAAGGGGTGGCTGGGTGTGACTAAGTAAACAATGGAGAACTACCATATCGGAAAAATGGAATGATGGATGGGAAATTTTAACCACCATATTAAGCCAACATAGTTGCCAACTATCCATATTAATCTTAAAATGGGAAATTTTCTATAGTTGATAACTTCGCTTGTAGTTATAAAAAGTTATACTGTAATGATCTTTACTTGGAAAAATCGTAGAATTGAGAAGTATGCCCTTTTCAATATCAAGTCTTTTGTCTTTAGTCCATGGGTTTATGTATTCAAGAATTAAACATATCTCATATCTTGAGCTTCTTCCCACTTTGGCTATTACATTGAAGATTTTAAATGTGCCAAGTATGTCAAAGCTGATTCGTACCCTCCGGTGCGGTGCTACACCGTCAGCTCCATCTGGATTCTGGATGCCTTCGCTCCCGACCGATAGCCAAACTATGTTACACTCAGCAATAAAATCCCTCTGTTTTTCAGAGGGGTAGCTATGCCACCAGATGGGGGGTGAGATTGTGAATCCACAGTTGAGTTTCATCCGCTGTCTGTATTTAAAAACGCTACCCGGATTTCTGATGGGATTTCAAGCGTGAAACCGGCATGCCGGCTGCCAAAGACATGAAAGGCCCCCTTGGGGGCCTGCAGACCAGACATCGCACTTGGGGCCGAAGTTGTTATCCCAAACCTGGCGGAACATGGCAATGGATTGTGGTTGTCCCCAATTAATATACAGGATGGTATCACCACATAGAAAAGTAGGAGTAATTGAGTAACTTGATAGTAGACTTACCAACTAGAATACTTGATTAGTAAAATCCAAATAATAGCATCTATGTCATCATATTTAATTCACTAGTCAACAATGATCACTACTAGTTCTTGATTATCCACCGCAATGTCACCATAAATCCCCAAAATCAAGACTATCTTCTCACTATATTCCTATTACATGCCTATTAAATCACCATTGATCCTCATCTTTATTGATTAACCCCCCATCTGAACACATGACACTTGATATCGTTACTAAATCCCTGTGCCATAGGCGCCTCGGGCGCCATTGTCATAGGCGTGCCCCCAATCAACCTCGGGCACATGAGATTCGTGATGCAGAGTCACAACTCTTTTGGGATGAGTTTCACATGGGAGTTTTGATGTTTTCTGGCTCTCAACAATCCCAATTACCATGAGCTACCATCAATTTGACATAGAAAACCTCCAGTGAGGTCCCAGAACTTGTGATTTCATATATCCCAGCCATTCGACAATCAATTTTTGGGTTAATCCCATCCCAATATTAAAAACTCCCATTGTATGGTCCCAAATATGTGTAAATCCCATACAAAAACCATGGTGACTCTGGCGGCTCTTTCCTTTTTATAAAGGGATTATCATTGGGTGGACATGACTGTATCATTGTATCTACTCAGGCCTTCTTGGTCTGCCATCCCAAATCTGAGGTGTAAAAAAACATGTCCACGTGCAAACAATTTTCCGCAAATCATTGCCAATCTTAGATACCCTGCAAAAATTAAATTCTTTTCTGGTTAGTAGATATTCCCATTGATACCAAAAGACTAAAGGATTAGTTTGTATCCATCTAAGATTGACCTAGAAATCACTGCTGATTCGCCAATTCCACCCCAGTTGAACTTGCCTTGTTCGTTGTTTAGCTTCCACACCACGTTGGCTACAGCTGGATCCAGGCTGCCCTGCTTGCCATGTGGATCGCTGCTGGAAAACATCTCAGACACCTCAGCGATCTGATATTTTCGATCCGCCGTTGGAATTCCACAGAATGGAGATGTACCAAGAAAACAAAGTTGGAGTTCCACTTGTTTCTGAAATTTTCAGATCTTTTCTGATCTTTTCAGATGAAGATCATGGCAGATACACTGCATACACTCCCTGGGCAGATGCTAGAAAAAAAAAATGTGGCCCTTTGCGATCACTTTGACCTGAAACCCTTGGGCAATGGTCCCACTCTGTTGCAATAAATTCCTTCCAGATTAACATCCCAGGGGTTCCATCCGATGCTCCCCATCACAGGAATGATTGGTGATCTGAATGTCCACATGGAAAAATGCTACAGGCTTCTTTGTCTCACCATTGAAATGCTTCAACAACGCAAGCGTTAGCTTAGATACCCCACCAAAAAAAACGCGTGATTTTTGGCAAGACCATTCATATAGCTAATAAATTTAGCCTTCCATTCGTCATGAACCCTTCCATTCACCACACTTTTGCCCAGTGCACCATGAGGTCCTTAATCACTCCACAAGGTGACCCAAGCTGCCCCACACCCAAGTCAATGATGACCACGAAGGGTGCAGCATCTGCCTCCGCAGTGGATTTTTTGACCAATGGGATGGAGAGCCATCCCAAATAACCTGGGGAATTGCTCAGCAACAGATATAGTTCTGGGTCCATCGAAACTCCAAATAATCGTTGGCCGATTGATGTTCATCTTCCCAAACATGGGGAACTCATCGGTTCTAATGATTCTAATCCATCTCTAGATGGGGAACTCAAAAACATACAGAGGCGACAAGCGGATCAGGCCTCAAAAAAAATAGTATGGAAGCCCTTCATCATCTTCGTCGATTTGATTTGGCTGCACCTCTGATTTTTTAATCAGACTTTCCACGTCAGAAACGTTACCTGAGAATGGGTCAAGAAAAAATTGGAGCCCCTGACATGAATGGTTCAAATACCCAGAGTGACATTTTTTTGCGCTCAGTATGTCGCATTGGTACCCCAAAAGCTTGACCCAAACCCACCTTTCAAACTGATGATTTACATGGCCCACTCTTACCCTGCAAACATTGGAATTTCAGCTGGTTAGTATGTACTAAGGCTACCCACATGATAAAACATTGAGTTACTAGTTGGTGGTTTCAACCCCTCTGAAAAATATGAAAGTCAGTTGGGATGATGACATTCCCAATATATGGAAAGTCATAAAATTCCATGGTTCCAGTCACCACCAACCAGATAAACATTGAGTTATATCAAACGACCCAACTCACCAGTTGATTTCTGTCTATTTTTGATGGTTTAACCAGTTCACCCCCGCCTCGGCATCGGCTTTCAGCAACATCACGTTCTCATCCTTCAGATCCTGAAACCCAAGCAGCCCCACCAACCAAGACGGGTCAAAGCGAGGACAACACAAACGAAGCAAACTGAAGAAGGGCACGAAGAAAGCAACTCTCCACATACAAAGTGGAGCCCCCCCAGTTAGAGTTGGCTAATAATTTCACCAAATAATAGACATATCACATCCCATATAAATCATGATAAATCCATCTAAAACCCATAAAAACCCCAGTGATTCTGTGGTGACTTACACCAACTTATCGATTTAGCTCCCTTTTTGGCACCACCGTCGTCGGATCAATGGGATGTCCCCCGTCCTTGTGGATGATTCGCATGTTGTGACAATATGCCATGGCCTGGATCAGGCAGGGAGGGAGGGAGGGACTTGGCCAGGGCTGAATTGAATGAAGCTTGTTGGTGGTATACCCAACCATTTTTAATAGGTAAACCATTTTTAATAGGTAAACCATTTTAATAGGTACACCATTTTTAATAGGTAAACCAACTATATATAGTATGAAAATGGATATTAGCCTCTGGTTATGACTAACAGTTTGCCATGGAAAATCCACCCATTTTTAAGAACGGTAAACCATCTATAAATAGGCAATTTTCCATGGCTATGTTAAATAGCCAGAGGCTAATGGATATTAATGGAAAATCATATGACAGATATATCAACTAATTAGTGGATGATCTGGTTGGTGGTTTCAACCTAGCCCTCTGAAAAATGATGGAGTGAGCTCGTCAGTTGGAATGATTTTCCATTCCCGAATGGAAAGTCATAATCCATTCCATGGTTCCAGTCACCACCAACCAGTAATGGCTATGATCATGGGACTGTGACCTCCATAAGTTGGGATATAACCCTAAACTTTGGTGAAATCTAAGCGATTTACCAGTGGAACTCCACCGTTTGATGGAAGTAGCCCTGTTTTCATCATGCAGAGCCACAACGCATTTTTTTGATGGAAAAAAGTCACCGTAACCATTCTGGTTGTTCAATTTTTGGCCGTCCCACGTTTCAATCCCACATTAGCTTGCTGAAATCCCAGCATTTTCCCATCGTTTTCTGACATTTTTTGGGGGCGACACTTTCCACCTGCAGGACTTGTTGAAGAACTTGTCGACTCCAGGATTCTTCCACAGGCATCCTCAGACCAGCGGAACATGGAGAACTGGGTAACCCGGCAGTTACCCTCTGGTAAACTAACATAACTATGGCAAATCACAATTTTTAATGGGCAAACCCACTATAAATGACAATTAAGTTACTGTCTGGAAACACTCATTCCATAGCTGGTCACTCATTCCATAAATACCAAGTTGCTATGGAATGAACATCACCATTTTTTTAAGTTTGGTAAATCAACGAACTAAATGGACATGTTAAATAGCTATGTTAGTGAACCAGAGAGTACTGGGTTGCTGTTAAATAGCGATGTTAGCTGGCCAGAGGGTACTGGGTTGGGAAAATGTTGGCCCATTTCATGGAAAACGCCGATCATGTTTCTCCCAACTCGGTAAACTATGTTGTTTTTAACGGTCAATGGCTGAAATGTCAATCTGAAATGGCGATGTACTGCCATCTATCCAGGAGGATGGCTATGAGTGAAAGCGATCCCTGCATCCTGTTTGAGCACTAAAATAACTGGCGGTTGGATGTTTGTTTCTCCCTTGTAACATAGGTTTTGACACATCCCCATGGAATGGTGGATCTCCACCCAAAAGAGGCTTCAAAAAGATCATCTTCTAGCAATTCACCTTTTATTCTCCAATTATTACCCATCATCATGATATTCCAATAATCATCCATCATCATCAATATCAACCAAGCGGCTTGATATACCCTTTTAGGCTGTTTCATTGGGGCTGTAGCGTTGAGGAGCATCACATGATCACTGCAGGAGCTGGCCATTGAAAAAAGGTGCGAGATTGAAGCACTTCACTATGCTCCAAGGTTGATCCAGTCGTTCCAATATCTTGCAATATTACCTTTGGAATCCTTTGGAATCCTATTCTCCAATCTTCAAGATGGGATTATTGACCATCCCTAGTATCACTATAAATGGCTGGTATAATTATAAATCCTCCCAAAGGGTAGGTATTATGGCACTGGTTTGCCCTCAAAAAAAGTACACCAAGATAACCCAATCTCATCCAATGTCGTTCTCTCTGTTCCCAGCTGATTCCCAGCTGATCAGTGCGCTGAGCGACTCTTGAGATTGAAAGGACAAGAGCGCGTCACGCAGGGTGCCGCCCTGGGCATGGTCCGGTGAGGTGACCCCCCGACAGGAAAACATCTGCAAGGTGGTGCCCCCCGATAGCTGGTGTCCCCCCAGTGATGTTTGTTAGTGAACATAACCCCCAGTTATGTAGTTCGGTATATCTACCATGTTTACCCAAGTGAAATTGGAGTTATGTGAACCCCAACTTCGCCACTCCGAACTGGGGCACCACCTTGTGGGGATATTGATGATGCTTCTATGATTTTTCGTGATTTTCTTCACCACTTTCGGTGTTGTAGTTAAGCCGGGCTGTGAAATATGAAAGCCAATTGGGGATCATCATCTCATTTTCATGGATGAATGAGACTGGACACTCGAAACCACCCGTTGTTGCAATTCATGGTTGGTAGCGCCTGCAAGGGATGGTTAGTTAATCCCAACTTGCGCCCTGGTACAAAACTGCTGCATGTTCGAATGTTGCGATTTGACCCCCCTTTGCAGTTGCGATTCCATCACCCGGCATCTGGTTCTAAATCATGATTTTCCAGTGTAAAATCATGGTAAAATAAAGCTTTTGGAGGATGACATCAGCTTTTTTTTCTCGATTGAACACCCCTAACAGTTTTGGCAAATCTTCACCGAGATTGATCTGGCCTTGATGGCATCCATGACCAAATAGATCTTTGAGGACCTTCGCGGTGCAGCCCGGCAGTTTCCGGCAGATTTTCCCTCCGCTTCAAAGACTCACTGGTTTGAACACCTTTTGGATTCTGGAGATCTTTTTTGTAGATTCTTCTTGTTGTTTTTTTTGTCATTTTTTCATTTATATGTTTGTGTGGCTGCTGGGTGGAAGCGTTTCGCCTTCAAGCCTTCGTCCGTCAGGTATCTCACTTACGACTGGGTCATAAGGACACATTTGCAAAGTGGGGCCTCCTAGATGCCTAAGTTGGTTAATAACTTTCAATGACTATGCTTTATCATGCTTTATGATGGTTTATGATGGTTTATGATACTTATAACTATCATTCATGGGGCTTACAAACCAACAAGACATAACTGGGGGGTTTAGCCACCCTGAGTTTCAAGCCCTTCGTACCACTCATGGAGGCGGATGATGTGCGGGTGGTCCACCCTGGGACGAGTGGAATAGATGGAATCGGCTTCTGTGTTCTGTGTGAAACCTACCTACCATTGGTTGGTAATATACTGTTAATATATGGTTAATATATATGGTTAATATATATATATGGTTAATATATGGTTATATAATGATAATAATAATCATTATAGTTACTGGTTGGTGGTTTTAATGGCCATAGAAATAGTGGATTTACCCATTAATAGCATGGTGATTTAAACCATAGTCAATGATAGTTAACCTGGTTGGTGGTTTTGAGCCACCCCTCTGAAAAAATGATGGAGTTTATCAGTTGGGATGATGACATTCCCAACTGAATGGAAAGACATAAAAATTCATGTTCCAAACCACCAACCAGTATGGCTTACCCTTTGGTCATTGAACCCATGGAAAATCACCATATTTAAAAACGGCACATCATCCAACTAAATGGGTCACTTTCCGCGATGTGAAATTACCAGAGGGTAAGACCCCGAACTACCCCCGCAATAATGTTTGCATTTATGTTGTGGCTTTATTAACCACCAGCATCCACAAGTTCACCCATTACACAGGATTGAATCTACACATGTAAACTATATTCGTTAGCAATGATGATAACTCTCCAGTATTTGATGAGCGAATCCACCATTTTAATTCGAGGATTTTCCCAGCGAACCAAACCTTCATGGCATGCTGATGCTCCTCAGGGATGACCATCATGATGCCATCAGTCGGTATCCATGGCCATGCAACAGGAACCGATTTATTGGAGATACCTACTCGACATAAAAATATAAGTATAAGGCCTCAGAACCCCACAAGGTATGACTAAAAATGGTACTAACGTACCGCAGCTCGATTTTAGGGTCCTGAATTTCCCCTGATCTGAGGGGGTCTAATTTTCGTCCCATTTCGGGCTGCTACGGTACAAACCATTTCCATCAGATCTGACAGTGCCATACTCTCTATTCCATTGCGCCCAGTTGTGCGAAGCTTTCAACCCCCGCTAAACAACCTGAAAGTGGCCGTATCTGGAAGTTATAGTTATTTCCCAACTAACCCTGTTCCCATCGCACTACCTCAGGGATCGGAATGCCATGAAAAATCATGGTCTTCCGCCATAGTCAGCCCTGCTGCGGCGGCACAATTTTACAGCGCTACGGTGGTCTTTTGGTATCGCTGAGTTCATGCATCTGTGAGACCGAAGTACACAGGACTTCCATACTGCGGCAGGTGTTCTGCATATTTCTGCACCATCTTTGACAAACATTGACTTTTGGAAGGGATGGTCAACATAATAGTCATGGTTGGATGGTAACCGGCAGCAAATTTGGTATCGCTGATCTGCAATTCTTGATGATTTCTGCTTCGTGACGAAGTGGTTTGAGCTGGTTTGATCATGTAAATCATGCTGATATCATCTATTAAATTAAATCTATTAGTATCGTCTATTCATACGGCTATGAATGAAGCTCTCTGGTGGCCTAGCTTCAACATGTATGCTCATCCCGTCTGGTCCCATGGGTTTTAAGATGTTTTTTACGTAATCTCCGTCTGTTTTAGGATGACCAAACTGATTTTTAAGGGATCTTCGATAGATTCCCATCCACATGTCATCCAGCAGCCAGTGAGATGGGTCATAAACCATGGTGACTTCCCAGCAGTGATCCAGAATAAAATCTGTATTCATGGCAAACCAATGCCACAAACCTACCAGGGGATGAGAGTTACCACCCCAGTGATTTTGGGATGATTTACTACCAGGTATACCAAATTATTTCTGGTTGGTGATTTTAACAATCTTGAAAAATATTAGTCAATGGGAAGGATTATCCCATATATTATGGAAAATAAAAACTGTTTGAAACCACCAACCAGATTTATCTATTTCCTCTGTCCTTGACGGTAAAATGCATCGAAATTATCTTTCAAATCCCATTTCTGCTGGTTACCCTTGAGTAGATTAAAACCGACTCTGACGCTAAGTAGTCTTAGTGGAAACAAATCTTGAACCCTCCAAAAAACATAGATTCTATGTTCGTTTGAGGGATGGTCAAGTATGAAATTCCCATATTCACTGCCATTCCTAGATACCTAGTATAGTTGGCTATAGTTTTTCACATTTGTAGCCATAGTTGATGATAACTATAGTTGATCATATGTAATACCAGCATCTTCGCTAGTTAAATCTCCAATTCTTGTTGGTTAAACCACCCATTTTCTTGATTAAACGGTATGATTTCTGGAGAGGAACGCAGCTGGAAACCTGGCGAATTTGTTCGCGAACTGTAACGCGAACTTTACTGACGAGATGCCCGGCCTGGGTCGGGATTTTTTCATGTCATTCCGCCGGGAATGTAATGGGAATCCTGTGGTACCCTTCGGTAATTTAACATAGCTATTGAAAATGACCATTTATAGTGGATTTACCCATGAAAAATTGTGATTTTCCATAGTTATGTTAGTTTACCAGAGGTAAACCGACAAATGAACCATCCCCAAGTCACCATACCATTGGTGCTCATTATAAACCAGCGCCATTTTGGGAGTTTGTTGTTGGGTTTCCATGGGTTTCCCACATTCACCAGCCCTATGTTTTTACTCTTCATGGTTGTTATTAGCGGATTGATACAGCGCCAATTTGCTAAGGGGATCCACGACTTGGATCATTGCAGCTGCAACTTTGGGAAGCCACATATGCAATACACGAAACACGAAACACGAATTCAGCTCTTAAACATACATGTAAATATATATATATATATATATACATATCTAAAGCGGAAAAGACCAATTTTTCATGGCAAATCTCATCAACATATCTATCTCATCAACATCAACATACATGGCAAATAAACATGCAAACTGCATAAATCAGAACAATTCACCGGTATATCTGGTATGTATAATATATATATATATATATTTATGTGTATATCCCATCATCTATGATTCACGTAAGTCAAAAAATCCAATAGGGCATCCCTCTATATATAAATTTCTATGCATAAATCATAGAAACATAAACATATAACAGTAACTTAATATACATATACTGGTTGGTGGTTTCAACCCCTCTGAAAAATATGAGTTCGTCAGTTGGGATGATGACATTCCCAATCTATGGAAAGTCATAAAATTCCATGGTTCCAGTCACCACCAGCCAGAGTCACGGTAGACTCTCCTATTTTTGAAACTTCCGCCACCGCCTTGTGCGGTACTACTGGTATACCTACAGAAAATGTCCAGCGATTCCAATGGTTTCACGAGGACTCTGAAAAAACCTGGTGTCCCACGGGCATCACGTTGAAATTAGTGCTCACTTCATCCAGACCTGATGCTGTGATGCTGTGACTGGTGATTTTCACTTCTGGCTGTCATCAAAACGGAGGTTAACAAACGGGAAACTCACGGGAAGATCATGGGAAATCCACTATAAATTGAAGTTTTTAATGGCAAAATCAAAGGAAACTCATGGGAAATCCTCTGTAAACTGGAACATCCAACTAAATGGAGATTTGAATGGGAACATATCCGAACTAAATTGAGGTTTAATTTGTTGGGACGATCGTAGGGCTGTTGCTGGGGGATTTCCTCTTGCTATGTTTGATTATTGGAGGGTGCTTAACTGACGCTAAACCACTAAAAGATGGTGCAGAAAACAGAAAACCACTGGTTTAGGACTGGATTCTCATTTCTTAGAATTTTCCTCAATAACATTTTTTTGGGTAAAACTTTGTTCAAATAAACTGGTGATTGGCTACATGAGATTTCGAAATTGGATCTTTGTGAGCGAATTGCTGCAATGAATCCCTGGTATTTTGATGATGGCTGGCTTTTCCAAAGGGCGGCAATTATCTGCAGTGACTTGTCTTTCTACCATGGATCATCCATGGGGCTGTTTATCACGCATTCCCAGTGGTAACGGAATCCATGGGATTAAATCCCCCAGTCGTCCCCAAAAAACACCATAAGGCCATAGGAAAATCCCATGGGATCCAACGATCACCAATGATCTTCATGGATTCTGACAATATCACCTTCTGGAAACTTCATTGGATTCCACCTGGAAGCAGTAGAGTTTTGAAGGGTGGCTCTGCAGCAATAATTTTAGCACAGTGACTTGAAGAGAAGGATCGCTACCTGCCAGGTGCACTTCTCCAAACTTCGAAAAATATGGCGAAATCTCCGATTCCATGTGAAACATCGACATCCAAAGGTGATGTTGAAACATGTTTAACATCTCGATGGGATATTTAGAAACTACTTCGGGAAACATCAAAGACATTCCCAAAAAGATTCCCGGTGGATTTTCCATTTAGATTGGGAGGCTCCGGCTCTCCGGCCAGTGCTGCTGTGTCACTCCATCCCGACTTTTTTGAGTGCAACATGAGTGCAGTGAACCATACACAACTAACCCCATGCGCGATTCCCAAAGAATTCCGAACTTGGACACTCCAAGTAGATGACTGCTGCTGGGACTTCCTGCAATTCTCTAGCTAGAATCTACAGGTGGATGATTCATGACGTCCTTTCCATACGGTGAGGAAATTCTGAAACCTCTCCAAGTAGATCATCCCTCCAATCGCATAGCCTGGCCCAAGTAGAAGTAGATGAAATGCTTGGTCTCATGGGTCACGTAGGAGCCGAAGTTGCGTCCACAAACGCAGTGCCACGTGGGGTTGTACTTCCTGAGAATCCATGTGCATTCATCAAGTTCAACGTCCAAAAAACGACTAGGGGGGTACACCCAAAGTATGGTCATTTGATGCTTCCGCAAATTTTAGCAACTCACCGAAACCAAACAAAAAGGCCATCGGTTGCCTCTACTCTTACATCTTTACAACATCTTACAACTGGAACGTAATCAAATCTTTGCTTCTTTGCTTGAATGGTATTCCCCAACTCCACATGTTGTGGCCAAAAATCTTGTCAAACTCCTTCTTGATGAACGCAGCGATGTCCTTCTCAATATTGTACCTTGGTCGTCCCCCGGAGGACAAGAATCCCAATGGAAAATCCCAGGAATCAACCACTAGGCGTTTTTAAGTGAGGGATTACCGTTTAAGTATCGTATTATCACTATTTGGAGGCCACCCCTGTAATAAACCATGGTTGACATGATTGGATCTATGAATTGGGGTTCCCCAACTTGGGTGCAGCAAAAACTGCAAGGTTGATTAAACAATTACTGGAGCGTCCATATCATTGATGGATATTGATGGCCAGATTTGCAGCGACCCCATCCCTCTTTTTGATCTTACCTCGAAAAAAGACATGCCAATTCAGCCATCCAGTCGCTCTCGTTAGCCTTGGTCATGATCTTACTTTGGAAAGGTGGTGCACATATTCCTTCCCACTTGTGTTTTTAGTTGTCACATCCGCCCGTCAAATCGGGACCATCACGGTTTTAGATGTCCAAAGAAATGAGACCTCCGGACAGGCAAAATAAATGTCGATTGGAATTGACAACCATGCCTTGGTTCCCCAGCATGTCATGGCTTGTCTGAAACCGGGCACCCCAAAACATCATACTTGACGACCTTTTTTCCTCTAAGAAGTGTCATAAAATGGTGTATCCACTCCCTTCCGGTACACACCCCTATCCCAACATTTGCCAGAATGACCCAAAACCATTCACCATCTCAACAAAAACACGTCATTTCTTGAATTTCGTTCCTTTTTTCTCCAACACATCTAAGTTAAACGATTACAATCCACAGTAAAACGCTGGCCAATCTTACCCACCTGGAAAGCATCATCTTTTATAACAGGTTAATGTGTCAATATTCCCATCAAAACAGCAGAGAAGTTGTAACTAGTTGCGCTACACTAGCCATGTACCCTTATTTTGATGACTTCAGCCAGTTTCAGTCCATAGGTTGTCGGTAAATCCCGCCATGTTTTTCATGGTGTTCAATCCAACCCTGTTTGTGATGGTTCATTTGCCAGACTTCCTCGGTGAAACCAGGATAAACCGCCATTCTCGCTGATTTTACCTTGATAAATCTGCAGAAATCCAGCAATTTCCCACAAACAATCCAAAGAAATCCATTGAGCAATCCCAGATTTTCCCAGGCTTTCCCCAGAAATCGCAGCACTTCCAAGTCCTTTTCTTTTCCCCAACGCCACGGCGCTTCTCCAAGGCTTGGGTGGCGCAGTCGATGGCGTCCTGCTGCATGTCTTCCGCCATGTCGGCGTTCTTGATGACGGCCTGGCCCCACAGTTGCATGTTCTGAAATAGTCCAGGTGATTATATATATATATATATGTGTGTGTAATAATGAGGATGTATAATAACAATATAAAATATTCATATATATATAATGAATACATAAATAATATAATATCTATAAATATAGTATACATATATATATATATGTTTAGTCGGATACCAGCTGGTTATTAAGAATTTCTGGTGGTAGCTTCAAACCATCCCCAAACAAACATTAGTCGTTGTGAATCATCATCCCCTTTCTATGGTTGAAAGACATGGAAAACGAAGAGATCCGACTCTGGTGTAGCACCAGTTTTTGGCACAGTTTCCCGTCTGGCAATCTAAAGTGGCTGAAAAATCCCGGCGGAAATGAACGTCTACGAGTCTGGGTGAGTTTCCATTGATGAAATGTTGCATTACCAGAGGTTGCCCTATGAGAGGGATGCAAAAAGCATTGTAAGCATGGGGACTTGGATTTCAAGCTATGAACATGGGACTTTGACCTGAAAACCTGGCACGTTTCCACGTTTCGAACTCTCAAGCTGCGGTGTTAAGAGCTTTTATCTCAAAGTAAGATCTTGGATTGAAAACAACAAACAAACACACTTCTAGTTGGTGGTATATCTACCCGTCTGAAAAATGATGGAGTGAAAGTCAGTTGGGATGATTTTCCATTCCCAACTGAATGGAAAGTCATAATCCATTCCATGGTTCCAGTCAGCACCAACCAACGTTGACACACTTTGAATGGGATTCCATTCAACGTTCCAATGTCCGACATAGCTCGGCTCTGAATCTCTTGGATTTGCCCAAGGCTTCCCATATGGTAGGTTAGGTTGAGCCATGAATTCATCACCAGGATGGGGCGGACATGTTTGTGAATAAATTAACTCTGGTTTATGGTACTTATAACGGACTAGTATTCATGGGCTTTAAAAACCAACATAGCCAGCACGGGGACCATCCTGTGCTCCACTGAACTCTCTTGGCACCTTGCGGTCTGCCATGGCGAGCGAGGAGAGCGAAGCACAGCGAAGCACAGCTCGCTGAGTTCAGAGCCGAGCACTGCGGCGAGACGTGCCCCTTATTCGACTCGGCAACGGCAATGGATCCACCAGAGAAAAAAACCATTAAAGGCTCCATTTATATGAGATTTTCTGAGATTTTCAAGCATGAGTACCAGAGGCTAACCATGCTGCAAAGTTTCAGACATTAGGTGCCCTTTTTATAGCTCCATGTGACGGGCACATTAATTGACCCGACTTGAACATTCATTTTGGAACCAGCGCGGGGAACCATCATGCGATTCGTGGGCCCTGGTGATATTTGGCACGCAAAGCTGATGTCTCCCACCTGTAAATGAGGACTAGACAGAAGATTACAGAAGTATACATATCGTGTATGTAGTATATCTACTACAGAACTATGTAGATTACAGCTATAATATATATATATATATCTATTCAGAAGTATATAGATAGCTACAACCTTAAAGATCCAAACGCGAAGTCCCAAAGCATTGGTAGGTGAGGCCCAAGTTGTTTTACTTTGCTGTCACCTATGGCTGTGGGATAGTGTATTTTCGCTCTTATGGCTGCATATTACCCTCATTGCAAGGCATAATTCATCATCCCAGCAATATTTTTAGGGAAGGAATCCTGCAACCATTTTGCTGGGTTACCATCACAATTTTGTCTTGAGAAACGCCCCTTTTCCATCATTGTTTTTTCATCTTTGCCAAGCCATCAAGCCCTCAAAAAATAAGGTCACTCCCTGATCTTCGGGGGTTTGTTGTTTGTAGCCGCATCCCAGTTAGTAGGTGGTTACTGGCCCACGGAAAACTCGGGGTATATCCCACCTTTAAATATAAGTGGCTTGTTTCATTTTATATTGCTATCATTCCGTATTGAGTGGGATGCACATGCAAGCATTGTGGGGTTGACATCGCGTTTTCCAATATTTTTCATGTAACACAGTCTCAATTTTGCACTGATCCTGAGCGTATCTCATGACTTTTTGGGTCCTCTAAAAAATAAGGCCATCATTTGTAGATCATGAACTTTGTATCCCCATGATATCCCTTTGTATCCCCTTTGTGCCATCATTTTTGCTGATTAAATCCTTATTTTTTTGTGGATACTGCCCTTTTTTTTCTGAACGAAATCAACCTCGAAGCTTGAAGCGCCGCCGGGTTCTCGCGCTGTCGCAGCACCATGATCTCCTTCTCGATATCTTCCACTGGCAGACGGGCCTGCCCAGTGAAATATGCGGCAAATGCTTTACCAATTAAGGTAATTTCCATGTTAGTAAATATGGTTTCTAATCAGATCTTATCCCAAACACACACATATATATATGTATATATATATGTATATATATACACTTATGCACATATAATATTAGAAGACTTTTGATTTTAATTAGACTACATAATGTTAATGTTGATCCAATTAATGACATTTGCCAACCGCATCCAATCTCCTGGTCAGATTAAATACCATTGATTGCTGGGACCCTGGTTAAAAGATTCAGGACGGAGCCAGGATTTCATTTGGTAGGGGTCTGCGTTCTTGAGAACACATTTTTTGCCACTTTGATGATCATCACTGCTCTTGTTCTCAGCAACTGCTACAACAGTAAAACACAACGGGTTGCGCGAGGGTCTGGGCGCATGAAAAAGACAACTCTGAAATATGTGCTTTATCAACATACATAAAAATAAACTAGTGTTGTTTTTTCTTATTGCTGAAATAATGTCACAGAAACAATGAATGGGGGGCAGCAATTCATATTTTTCTTTTCATTCGGGTGTACAGCGTAGCATTTAAGATTTGAACCGTTTCGGAAGTTGATAAGCAGCAATGAGAGACAACCAGAAACTTGGGGATTCAACTACGAACAAATCGGGCAACTCCAGCTACACCGCTCAAATGGCAAAGCAAGGCATCCAGCCCCAAGAAACATGAAAGCTCCAGTGACCAGTTCCAACTAGTTCAAGTGAGAAAATCATCCCAAAACTTCGATTTTTGGGCAGGTCGGGGGATACCCCGACCTCGGGGGATGGGCAATTTCAGAATTCTTGCGGCCAAAAGAATGCTCCCATGTTTCTGGGAATTTCATGTTTGAAGATTCGCTGTTTTGATTTGAACAGCAACGGGTCAGGGTTTCTAACCACATCCTGCATGTACAGGAAATCTAGGATGTTTCACTTCAGGAAACATAACTATAAATTATATACACTTGGTTGAACAAACCCTAGAAGAAACGGCGCTACGCCCCTCTGTCAGGACAGTCCGAAGCCGTCCGAAGTCTGGGAGGTCAGCCAGGTCAGCCAGTCGCTGACCTCGCGCTGCCAAGCTGTAGCTTGGTTCCAGCTTTTCCTACGATAGACGCAACTTTCAAAAACAAACCCTGGGAAGATTTGCCCAGTTAAAATGGGATATAGTTTTGTGAAGTGCTGCGCCAGTTGCCAGCCTTCCAACTGGGCAAGGGAGGCTGCCTCTGGCCAGTCGAGGAATGTCGAGCGCAGGCATGCAACATCGGCGTCGGAACTCTCCAAGGCCTTCTCCAACACCATACGAGTTCTCTTGCTCCATGCTGGAAATCCCAGCGTGACAGGAGGATAGTGTAGGCCCACTCAATACATAACTCTAGCTGTATGACATATTCATGAGAAGAATCCTACATTTCCCTTCATATATGATGGTTTCATCTGAAAATAAAACGCCCCGAAATTTGATGATTAATCATCATTTTCCCGATTATATAGCCATAATCGGGGGCATACCCGAGTTTCAGACAAACCATCTCAGATCATCATCTTATTTTCGAGGACACGAAAACAACAGGGACGGGGGTCACATTCGCCCCTAAAAGAGGGTCACATTCGCCCCTACACCAAAAGGGGTCACATTCGCCCCTAAACAACAATAATTTAAATATGTTACTCA
>Ga0126342_10004862_pt1 | contig 23171 bp, 27 predicted proteins | sample Cyp1metagenome_FD_92528 | JGI IMG/M metagenome (GOLD analysis project Ga0126342, IMG submission 92528) | Coral microbial communities from Lord Howe Island, Old Settlement Bay, Australia - Cyphastrea 1 metagenome | ecosystem: Host-associated > Invertebrates > Cnidaria > Coral ...
CCAATCCCCTGGGCTAGTCACCTGAAGCCGGTGCGCCAGTTGCTTGATAACGGCCGGGATGAAGTCCAAGTGCACTGTGTAAATCGTTTCCATCATCGCCGTTGAACTATTGTGGAGAGTCTTACGTGCATTGTCAATGACTCTTTCCTTTCCATCCGGCTGCACAATCAAGAAACGTTGCAGCGGTCGCCACTGTCCTACGCCAAACCGCTCATCCATGCAGCGCTTGGTAAGGAAAGGCGAGCAAAATTGCTTTTGTTGCTCAACTTGCTGCTGGTTAAGCAATTTTTTTTATTTATTTTAAAAAGGGTAGTCAGAGTTAATAAGTAATTAATATGAAATTTAGTTGGACTTAGATTAATTTAAATAAGTCCGTCAGTGACATAATTTCCCCATTCTGCCAATCAATCATTTCATCTCATCGGATTCACTTGGGCCATTCTCACTGTCACAAGAAACGTCCCTCAATGCCACTGTCAATCGCTCGTCCCCTTGGCTGAAAGCACCATTTGCTCAAATTTGATGTTTGCCTCAACTGCTGTCCCTACAAGGACTGGAAGCTGAGACTTTTAATTGTTCTTCTCTAGTTAACTCTAGTTCAGCATGTGACATGCCCAAGAGTTCGTTTGCAGGATGATGGAAGTTGCGCTCAATGAAGGGCTCCGTTTTTATCTCAGTATGCTGGCATGAGGGCATCGTTTTTATCTTGTTTTTTGGACTGAGATATGGCCTTATGGATGGTGACCTATATCATGGACCGGATCTTGACAGATTTGGAGGAGCTTTTTAACTTTGAACTGCTTTACTTTTTTTACTTTGAACTGCTAAGCTTTGAACTCAGCTTGTCATGGAATCCTGTCAGTGAGCTGTCCATGTCAATTTGGCAGCAGCCTCAGCAAAACTGATGTCAGTCATACTCCATTGTTCAGGAGACGCAAGTGCTTTCACATTTCCATCAGTGGTTTACCCGCCATGAGCAGGTCGGTGCATATATTTTGTCAGTGACGTCAGTGACAATGATACTTGAAAGGAACATTTAACTAAGCTTCTTCTTGCAACAGCCCAGCACGTTCAGGATGATTGGAATGACTGTCATGGCCTTACTGGCTACTTGTTTGTTTGCAGGGATGGTATTTGCAGTTGATGTCTTTGGTAACAATTTCAATATGAGGCGAGAACATTGAGGATCAAAGCCTAGACCCACGGTCGGAGACCATGTCACTGACAGTTGATGCCTCCATGATGTCACGATGTCCATGTCATTGGCAGTTGGTGTTCCAATACGTTGACATTGTCAGTCTAATTCTGATGCCGCTTTGAGGATCAAAATGGCGATTGACAAGGCAATGTTCATGCTCCTGGACTTTCGATCTGCGACCTCATTAGCAGCATCATTGAGCAGAGGCTTTCACTGACCGAGTCTGCTTATGTCACTGTGGTAAGATGCAGTACGTGAGACTTGTCAGTGATAATTGTGGTAGCATTGATTTTGAGACTTCGAAAACAAGCAGGTGGATTTTATGACCGCTTTAACCTTGGCAAGGACTGTGCAGTCTTGTGAACTCAACAGTGATTTCACATGATTGTTCTGACCCAGTGCAGGAGACAAACAAGACCATCAGCGTGAACCACATTGACAAGGCACATTGCCAGGGCCCTGTTTGGCTTGAGTTTGAAGCAATTTGAGTTTGACACCAGCTTTGACTCAACCAATTTAATATGAAATCAATTTAGTATAATTGTAAATATGTCCTAGATGCCACTTAGGCTGTGGTGACCGTGGAACCTGCAATGTCAGAGTCTCAGTTATTTTTTTACACAGTTCCGGATGATGGTTGCAATGTTTATTTATCGTCATTGGCGCCATGTAGCTTTGCCAGCTTTTGCATTGATGTCAGTCAGAACACGTTCTCTGAATCAACGCTGCTTTGGGCTTATCACGTCACTGTTGCAGTCATGGTGTCTTGGTTTGGACTTGCAAGCTATCACTTCGCAATCAATCAGTGATTTCACTGTCTAGCATCAGCCTTGACCCTCAAATGACTGATTTCCATTTTACTGTGGCATGAAACTGAAATCAACTGAAAAAATAATCTAAAATCCAATTGACATCAATTAATTTTCCACACATTCCTTCCAGCCATGAAGCGGAAGTGGCAAAACCGGACATATGGCAAGGGGAATGGCAAGGGGAAAGGCAAGGGCGCTGACACCGACAGTGACGATGAGTACTTGGAGAAAATGGGGTTCAATATAATGCAGCTCAAAAATGATGAGCCTTTGCTGAATGTATTGAATCAATGCAGACAGTCAGTGACAGGGAGTATCAATTAAATTATCCACCAGTGCAGGATTTTGTGACATTTTCAGCCCAAGGTTGGCAATGGACTTGCCCATGGTTGGCCTTCAAAGGTCATGCTCGTTGGATGGGGCGCTGAGCCTCGAATTGATTTTGGGTACCAAGGCTGCGATGTCCAGGGGAATGATGTGTGGAACCCGGTGGAGGTCTTGACCCACATCGACAGACCCACGGTGTTTCACAACCTGGCAAATTTGATGAAGAAGGACCCCAAAACAGAATTGTGGCTTGTATTCGATTAAAGTCATTATCATCGTCATTCTCACTCAACTTGTTTGTCAATTCAATACATTTGCCAATGTCAATGACTTTCAATGAACAGCAACGACCTGTCCTTGAGGCCTTCCAAGCAGTATCTCAGCGGATTGCGAACAATCATCATGCTTTCTGTGCCTGGCCCTGATGTTTGCAATAGTTGCCATTGTGGTCATTGATTGCTGCCAGACAATGTAATTTATTTGGGATGTTGCCACACATCTCTGTCCATCTCTGCCAGGTGTTTACACACTTCAATGCGATGAACATTGCCAAGAAGATGTTCACTTCGCCAAGTGAAGTTGTGGCCTTGAACTGCAAAGCAGGGTTCCACCGCACCAGCACCTTTGTAGCCTTGCTCAGTGCCTTCTTGTTTGCCACTTGACTTGTCTGTCAGCAGCAGGCACTTGTTCGTCAAAAAGACTCATTGTCTGTTGGCTACCAACCCAACGATCTGAGGTGATTGGCGTGGAACACTGCGTCTTTATCTTCAGTTTGTCTGGCAGTCGATCATGGCAGGTGGATTGCGAAAGCATTCTCGCCTGGCTGAAGGAGCCTACTGCAGCGGCTAGGTCCCTTGACTCAGTTCACAGTCACATTGTGCAGTCAGTGACGGCCTGTGAAGTCAATGACAGCTTGTGAATTCAATGACGGCTTGTGTCACAGGGAAACCATCCGCCGAGATGCTCTTCAGCGAATGGGCCTTGACGCACTGAAGTGGTCGAAGATTCAGATCAAGGCGCTTTATCATTTCTGGAAGTGCTGCAACTGCAAGCCGTATCCCTTCACTCTCCAAAGTCAGCATCGCGTGCAACTCGAACTGCACATTGACACTTTGATGAAGTGTAATTAAAGCCAAGTTAGACATTTAAAGCTGGAACCTTGGAAGAATTAAGGCATCCTTGGAGGCAGCCTACGCTGTCCTCGCCTCCTCCTGGTCCACCACCTTCTCAAGCACCCCTCCCAACTCCTTCTGCAGTGGCCCGTCCAATGATGCCACTTCCGCCGCTACCGCCACCGCTATTGCCACCGCCACCGGTTTGGAAGGTGGATTGGTGGGAAAGTGCTTCGCAACATATGCAATTGCATGCACTTATGACTCATGGCTTAACAATGTTAATGATGACAACAGTCAGTCACAGTCAGTTAATAATTTGTATTGACTTGTAATCTCCAAACATCCAAGGACCGAGATTGTCAATGACGTGGCCCAGACCTTGCCGAACAACAGGAGAATTTTGATGGTTCTTCCTCTCGCCCGACAACTCAGGTTTGCCAGTGTTTTTTGGAGACAAACCTTCCTCGACATGTATGGCCCTCGATGGAACAAATATCTCACCAGCTGCATTTGCAGCGATATTGCGGCAGTGACTGCTGTCGACTAGTGACCTGGCTGCAAGGGCTTGTTTTTGAACTTTGGCAGCCTGACTTGAATTTGAATCAAGCTGAGTCCTGTCGTCGTCGTTGAAACATGTTGACTTTTGACATGCACATTTCAGCAAGGCTATGTGGTGACAAACACCGCCTTGCAGCTCGACCAGTCAATGACACTGCATTAAGCCTGTGTTAAAAGAAATGAAGCGCCGCCTTAAGGGATTGTTAATCGAGGATCATTCGTCAGTGACAATGTCAGTTTGATTGCGTCTAGTGTCAATGACATATAGATTCATGCACCTTGAGTGGCAACTTGATGTCAATGACAACTACTTTCAAGTCAAAGTAACTCAGTTGATCTCAGTTGTGATTTCTGACTTGGCTCGAGTCTTTGCAAAAAAACAAAAAGGTTGAAGTCATGTCCGACCTAGCACGGGGGATCCTGGATGATCGAGGGAGGCAAATCGTTGACAACTTGAACCTGGGCAGGCCATTTGTTTGCCAACGTGTCAGTCAGTGTCAGTGGAAAGTTTGACATTGTTAATTCAAATAAATTGAGTTCTAAATCTTGATTGGATCGAAGCTCTTGACAAGGCCAGCAATGCAGGCACTCGCTCTGCTGTTCCTGACCCTGCCAGAGAAGTACGATGATGTGTGCAACTTCTTGAATGATCGGCAGCGTTCTGGGAGTGTGCCTGGCATTCATTTTTGTTGATGCCACTGACTGTCACTGACATATTTTTGCAGTTCCACAGCTGCCAGGTATCTCCAATGTCAACGGATGGATCATGAAGACCTTCCGAAACCAGATAGATGAGCTGTGTGCCCAGTTACTTGCGAACAAGTGCACTGAAAGTAAGCAGCTGACTTTAACAGTTTGTTGCTTCAGATTGTTTCAGTTAGTTGGCCAAACACCCAATGACAAAGGCAAAATCGTCGAATGGGCCTTCCTACTTCCGACAGCCTGTGATTGTTGAGCTGCAGCGTCGTCGTCGTCGTGTTTAAAAAGGTGTTTGCGGCAGTGTGCAACACGTGTGAATTTGGTGATCTTGATTGACATTGCAATGTCGACTTGATTATTCAATGACAATGTGCTGTTGAGTCTGATGCCAAGGCCCGTGAAATTGAGCCCTTGTCCGTTGGGATCTCAGATCGCTTTGGAAGGTCTTAAGAGGTTGGTGTGAGCTTAGCTTTGTTACCCTAAGTTTGGTGACTCTGCTTGTCACGCAGAGGTGGCTGACCGCAACTTGAATATGGAGACGGACAGTGACTCAGAGAGCAACGGTGGTCACAGCTCTTCATCGTCGACAGGGCATGTTTTAATGTTATCATTCTGCTTCAAAGTTAAGTTAAGACTGATGATGAATGGCAATGGTGATCAAGATAAAGTCTGATGATGCCAGGACGGTCGACCTCTTTGATGGCACCTGGTATCCAGTGACAGCTTTGACTCCGGCAGAGGACTCCGATGATTCTGACTCACAGATGTCTGAAGTTTCAATGGGGCAAACTACTCTCATGTTGCCTGGCGGTGGGCCCGGAGACTTTGATTCCGACATTGGTTTGTCGGACGTGGAGCCGGATAATGGTCACTGGTGCTGGGCGCCTCTTTGGGATATTGATGATGAAATTTACTTTGAGCCTGCTTTGAAACGGTCCAAATTTGTTTGATATGCCTAGCTGAAAAGCTGATTTGGGGAGCCAGGCAGTGATTTCACAAACCAAATCGCTGCAAATGTTGGAACAGGGGCGAGGCTCCAAACTCAAAAGGAGCCGACTGAGAGTTGCAAGGTCGCGTCGGATAAAGGACAGTCATTGTCAGTCATTGTCATTGTCGCTGTGCAATTTGTCAATGACATTGACGTCACTGACCTTGAACTGAGGTGCCTTTTTGAACTGGCATGTGAATAACTTGATGGCTCAAGGGATTTACTTTTTTTTAGGTCACAAGTTGGGTGAAGGACAGCTTGAACTGACCATGTCATGTAACTGTACTAAGTTGCGAAGTAGAGGACGCCCCAATCACATGACGACATGTGTTAAATTGTTTTCTTATTATAGTGCTATACAACACCTTTGTGACATCCTCATTCTGCAACACTGCCAGTTGATATTGTCCTTTGGCAGCGTTCAGAGTCGGGTCTTTGGCTTCATCATCGCAAAGCCCTGACGTGGACCCGGCTAGATTGCAACAGAACCTGCTGTGATTGCCTGACAAAGTGTTGGCACCCAAAGTGATGCTGCAAGTGTTTGGCATGAGCCGACTGCAACTGCTCTAATCAGCCATTTGGCTTTACTGTCAATGTCAAGGGATAAACATTGAATATGAGTTTCCAACTAGAGTTCAGCGACTGTCAAACAGCGACCAGGGCTAGAAAAACATGCTTCACATCAACTTACTGAGTAAGATTCTTCAATAGTTGGACTTGCAATGCTTTGTTTTCAAGTTCAATGGTGGTAGCTAGCAAAAAGCAATGGAAGAAATGGCAGCGTCAGTTTGACTGGCTCCAGGGAGGGCCTACTTGTGCCAAGTGTCGCCACTGCCGTGACTTCGAATCTGTGATTTACCAACGATCACAACTACTGCAACATGAAAAGTCGAAAGTCCACAGGACCGCTGGTGCATGCACTTGCCCTTCTGAAACTGAGTTTGGTCAGATGATTGACGAGAGGTTTGCAGGCACAAGTCTCAGAAAATCGAAGCTTGGTCCCCACAAATCTTTGAAGATGCTTTGGTGCACGCATGAAGCTATCAAAGATATCACCAAAGCTCGGGTGAACCGTGGTCTCATCAGTGCTTCCATCAGCCAAGATGGACAGGGGGCTGGTCTTGGTATTCGGGCTTGCTTGGTCACTTCTGAAAGATCCCTGACTCAATTCAAGGTTGTCTTCCATCTTGCAAATCGTTGCAAACCTCTTTGTTGTGTTTGTACCCTTTGTTGCCCAAGGAGATTTGCAAAGAAAACAAATTCTAATTAGAAAACATTGTTGTCATTGATCGTCATTGTGCATCCCTGGTGCCCAAGGACAACATGGCATCCGAGCAACATCTTTTGTGATGGCGTACCATAAAGGTGAAAGCGGTGGTTCCCACAACTTGGCCAAAGCCACACGGCAGGCAACCCGGAAGTTCTTCACCTCAAGGCGGTGCCCACCTCGTGGATGGACTGGCCCACGGCCAAAACTGCAGGCTCACTTGTTGCACAAGTTTTCCAATGGCGTCGAAGCTTGTCGATAATAAACTTGACATTGGTTTGTCAATGACTGGTCCCAACTCCAAACCGAATCGCATTGGTTTCGTTTTATGCTAGTGGAGTGACTGTTCAATCAGTGAAAAAAAACCTGCTGAAACCTTTGACCCAGCTGTCATTGAGATTTAAGGAGATGGCTGGGACCGATGCAGCTGCTGATGAAATGAAGGCTATAAGGTTGACACGGTACACTCGGCTGAAGAACATCAAGGTTCGTGTTCGTGATGGAGCCCATGCCGCAGGAAGGTGTCTTGGCAGAGTCGATGAATCATGTGTGACCACTACTGACCACATTGCAATGTGCCGTCTATCCAAAAGATTTGTGATTTCTCTTTCTATGTTATGGTTTCGTTCAGGTTGACGCAGAAATGGTATGCCATCCCATACCTCAAAGAGGTCTGGACCAAGTACATTTGGAGCTCCAGTTCGGTGATTTCCCTGATCTACCATTCGCCGCAGAATACCCGAATATTCAGGAAATATGCCACTTGACTCAGTTTGATGGGGTGTGGGCTAAAGTCAAAGTTTCCGAAATAAGGTGAAAGAAGACTCCAAGCGGAACTGGAGAACTCGAAATCTTTGCTTTGCAAAGCATCGTCACTCATCCACGCTGAAGCCAGCGGCACGATTCGTTTTGCATCTTTCCGCTGTGATTCATGCAGCGATGGAGTTGCTTGTCAATGACAATGTAAAGTCGTTCCCATTGTCAGTCAACGTCAATTTCAGTAATGACAGTCAATGACAGTGCCGTGGAGATAACACCATAACTCAGACTCAGGATTTACCAGCGGAGGTCACTACCGAAACCGAAGGCCAGAGCCGCCAGTTTCCTTCTCTCGGTTGAGCCAGAGGCCATCCTTCAACTGGCAATGATGGTGGACGCTGCCCAGGAAGAGATGGAATTGTTCTTTGCATGCAAAACCTGTAATGCTAATTTTCGTTTTAAGCAGGAATCACATTGCACATTTGGAATGATTCAGTCTCAAGCATTTGTTGCTTAACAGCTAAGGATCAGATTCTGCGACAGCAATACGATCGACGTAGCCCAGCTACGCCAAACTATTGACCAATTCCTCTCTCGCATTAGCACTCTCTTCGTTCAGCGCAAAGCTGCCCATATCCATTGCTTCACTCAACATGTTGCTGGAATTAACTATTTTTAAAAGTCAATGACATGAATGATTTCCTTTCTGAAGTTATGACGTTAATAACGACCTCACTGTCAACTGTCACTGTCACTGTTGATAGAAATCATTCAATCAATTTAGTTGGTTGGTGACAAAAATTGCCTGCTGCCAAGGCTATCACTTGGCTTCAAAAGGAAACGGCAATCAGAGTGAAGGACCAGTTCCGGTGTGTCGGAGGGCGTGATGCTGTCACTCCTCAATTGCTTGCGCAATGCTTTGAGCGCATGAGTGCTTGGGTAACCATCACCAAGGAGGCCTTACAGGCAGAATTTCCAAGTTTCGAAGCGTTGTCAGCCTTCAGCGTGCTGCAACTCAGACCCAAGCTGGATGCTACTGTGGTGAAGCGGGATCTTGCAAAGGTTTGCAAGATTTTTGGAGAAGAGCCAGAGTTGCCACAGTTGTGTCGCAGTTTCTGTGATGTCGAGTACACAGCTCTCAAACGAAGACCCTTGGTGGCTTTACTTCAGATATCTTCAGACTCAGATCATCCTCTTATGTTAGCATGTCAATTGTCCATTGTCATGTTAATTGTCTTGTTCAATTTCCTTTTTGTCATTCAGTGCCTCAGGAGACCGGATCTCTGACAAGGAGCCTCTGGCCGACCTCAAAGCCTGGATCCATGCCCTTGAAGGAAGGCAAGCAGCGGAGTCCAATCCAGTTTTGGTGAAATTCGTTGGACGGGCAATGTGCTTGGCACGAACTTCCACTTCACCCTGCGAGCGTGACTTTGGAAACATTTTGCTTTGCTTCCAGAAGCGTTTGGCATCCCCTCTGCTCAAAGAGATGCACTTGCGCTTGAGCTTCCTCAATGAAGAGCCTGGGAAGCGTGATGAGATCATCAAAGGCGCCATGGCAATTTGGAAAGAAGGGTTCAAGTCTGCTCGGTTGAGTGGCCACCAGCGGCGGGGAAACTTTGTCTCGCGTTTGACCATGGAGAAGAAAAGACGGGTTACTTGACATTGATTGATTTTGAAAACTTTGAAGTCAATGACGACAATGAAATCATTTAAGAAAAGGAACATGTCATTTGGTGGCAACCGAGGCTTCTACACCCAATGACAGTGAGGCTGCTTGGGTGAAGCGCAGGCGTGTGGAAGTGGATTTGGCACGTGGGTCTGCGGCATCATCCCATGATGGAACTGGAGCCCAGACTAAGAAGTTTTCTCCCGAAATCAAGAAGGCCATTGGGAAGATTGCAAAGATAGAATCTCAACTGCAGCTTTAGTGAAGTTGTCACACAAATGGATTGAGAATCAAATTAACTATAATAAATTATTGAAATTAAATTAAATAAGTCCCTAATCCTTGGTCCCTACCAATCCTTGAGGTGAAGAAACGCCGATTTCATGCACAAACTATGGGAATCCTGCAGAAGCATGAAAAGTTGCCGAAGAATGAATACGAGGATCTGTTGAGGCCTGTTGATTGCATTGTGGAAAACCACCTCTCCCACGAACAGATTGCCAATGTGTTTTCAGGAAGCAGCAACACAATGACATGCTTGCAGAGACTTGCTGGCAATGTGAGTGGGTGAGTTGGTTGAACAATGTGATGATGAATTGAATGACTAAACTGATGACATTGACACTGACATAGTTTCGTCATTGACAGCATTTGACAGCAATACCAAGTCCAGGATCGAAAAGCCAACTTTCTGGAACGAGAATTTGCAGCTCGCAAGTTTCCATCCTTGAAGTCCAGGCTGGTTTCATTCAATGAACCTTTCCTGTCCTTCTCAATGTTGATTGTTTTGTGCAAGTTTGGTGAGGTTAGCATACCTTAATTCCAGGGTGTTCCTTCATTGCACCACTCGGTGGCTGTAGGCCAACATACCTTTGGACCAACTCCAAAACTTCCCGGGAGGAGGTTGTTCGCCTTGGTGCTTCGATTGTGAGCACCTGGCAGGAAGCTTCGGTCCATGTGGTTGACAGCTTTAACAACCCAGGCCAAAGAGTCAGTTGGGCATCTAGACTTGGTGGCCATTTGGTTGTGACCAAAGATTTGCAGAACGGACCTTGGATTCAGTGTCCCGGCTTGCAATTTGGATTTGGGTCAGCTTGACTTGAATTGAACTGATCGGTTTCACACTGTAACTAGATCAGTTTATTGACTTGAACTGGATCTTCCAAGAATTTCCAGGTTCCATCACTTGTCCCTGCGCCATCACTCTGAGGTACGAAGCTGCAGGTGAGATCAAAACCCAACGGAATTTGCTGGTGACCCCGGAGTTCACAGACCTTCACCCGGGGCTTTCGGAGATCTTGAGGTCTTCTTTGGAAGGTGGCTGGAAGGTTTTCGATACTTGCCTGACAGAGTTGTTGTCAATCCCACACAGTCACAGTCTACTTTCAAATTACATCATGTTAAAACTGTCAAATCACCCCCATTGAAAGGAGAACGAAGATGAATGGAGGCGGTAGATGTCAAAGACAAAGACCACCAACTTCGTTGCCTTAGTGCCAACCAGCAAGTTGAAATCGAATGCTTTTGGAAAAGCCAAGAAATTTGATTCTAGGGGGTTTTTAAGATGGAAGGTTCTGAGCCGAGTAAAGGCTTGGTGCAGGGCTTCATCTTGAGTTTGGGGTCTTTGCTGAATGACCAGCGGCTTTCTGATGTCCAATGGAGGGAAAAAGAAAATGCCAAATTGCCTTTATTGGACAGACTGACAGACTTTCATGACAATGACCTCCATCATCGATGTCAATCAAATAATTTTAATTTCAACATTGTCTGACTGTGGATTTTTGTTGGCCAGGTCCCTTCATTTCGCTATTTGAGAGCTTCCCATCCAGCTTGGCACTCAATTTTTGCAGTGACTTGCAGGGCATTGCTCTGCGAGTCCGGGCATTCCGACGACTTGCAGAGCGTTCCTCTGCGAGTCCGGGCATTCCGACGACTTGCAGAGCGTTCCTCTGCGAGTCCGGGCATTCCGACGACTTGCAGAGCGTTCCTCTGCGAGTCCGGGCATTCCGACGACTTGCAGAGCACTGACTTGTTTCAACGGTATTCCAATGTCTGACTTGTTTCAACGGTATCATGACTGCAAACGGTACAAACACATTCCTTAGTCACCAGAGAAAAATCTGTTCCACTTGCAGGTGGAGGGGGTACGGAGACCCTAGCTTCCTGCGACTCAGTGGCAACAACGACTTGCAGGGGAAAGGTATTGGTATCAATTTTAACTTGCAGGTGGAGGGGGTTGGCAACCCCCTGCACCTGCAAGTCCAAACACCATACCAAACACATGCTCCTGCGAGTCAGTGGAGCCGCCGACTTGCAGGGAAGATGGGTTGTTTAGCCCCTGCCACCTGCGAGTCATATCACATATTTTTTTGATGATAAATATCAGCATGCTTTTTGGCACATGTGAGACTTAAGTTTGACAACGGTAGTCAGTCTTTAAGAAATGTGACTGACATCAACGGCAATTGTGCTGTCAGCAATGCTCAGGTACCAGTCACCGACTCTTGCCTCTTGATTCTTTTCAGTCACCCTCTCAGACTGTGTGAAATTCAGTGTTTGTCAAATTCAAACATCAACTCATCAGTCAGTCATTGACACATGTTGCACACCAGAATTGTCATTGACATATGTTTGACATCGCACCAGTTCATTTGTGAGTGACTGGCCCTTTGACAGATCAAACTTGGTAAGTGTAAGACCGCCAGCGTTACCTGACCTTTTTGTCTTCAGTGTCATGTCGTCTGGACGCCATCCCGGTGACTTTTGGTGTCGTGCTCCCGGATTCTTACCTCCTGGAGCCCTCACAGAAGAAGAACTGAACTTGCATCGCAATGATGTTTCAGATGTCGAAGAGGACCTGAAGGAGTCTGATGTCGACGAGGCCGACGAGGAGAGCCTGGGAGAGACTCCCATCAAAAGGCCGAGTGCCAGGCCGAAAGCTGTGGCAAAGGTCTTGAAAAGACCCAGCGCTCGATCGTTCAAAGAGGACGACAAGGACAAGGTGAAGGAGAAGCCCATGGGTCCATCTTCGAATGAAGAAGTTGCGGTGGAGAGTGACAAGACAAAGTCGAAGCCTAAGCCTAAGCACAAGGCCAAGAACACAAGGGTCAAAACAAAGACAAAGGCAGTGGCCAATGCAAAGGCCAAACCTGAGAAGAGCAATGCGGATTCCTCCAAGCCCATGAAGAGGCCGGCTTCCAAGGCCCCACCAGGTTGGACGCCTGATATGCCTGGGTGCAGCAAGTGCCGGTGGAAGGGATGTCGAGCTTGCAGAGGACGTCTTGGTGAGCTGGAGGAATTCGAGGCTTTCTTGCTGAACTCTGATGCCTGACTTGTCTCGGTGTGTGTCAGTCAGCGTCAATGACTTGTCACTGACAGGGCCCTGGAATTTTTGGTCGCTTCGTGTTAACACCTTAGCCTTCTTAGCTGGTGTGCGACCCACTCTGACATCTTAGCATTCTTAGCTAAGCGGCGATGGAGTTTAAAAAGTTCTTCAGGTGCATTTGCAGTCAGTCAGTGCCAAGAAGTTTGCATGCACATGATTCCATGATGAAATGAAATGAAACGAATAATAAACATGTCATTTTTAGAATTTTGTCACTGACACATCGTTTCAGGACATGATATCAAAGTCTTTGGATTGAATTGGCACCGTCCATAGATTTGAATGACTGAGTGAGGTGTCTCGATGAAGACCATCAGCATAGGATCGGATTGCAGTGGTGTGGGAACAGATGCAGTTGCTGTTGAAAGACTGGGCGTGAAGTTTGAGAACCTTTTCGCCTCCGACACTGACTCTCATTGCCGTGATATTCTTGAATGATTCTTGGTGCTAAGTGGGTCGTTTGAATTACACAAACGAAAGGTCCAAAACCACAAACGCAGTCTTCCAACGACATCCTTGGATACGCTTGTCAACTTGTCTACTAAGATCAACGACATCCTCCGAGACTTCTTCTCCAAGATGCTGCCAGCAAGGGGAAACCCTACGTTGATGTCTATACAGCAGGTTTTCCCTGCCAACCTTTTAGCATCTAGTCTGTATTATTTTTTCTGGTGATGACATGAAATGCCGCCAGAGGTGACTTGATAAACTAAGATTGCACCATCCGAGGTGCAGCCGGACGTCATGGCGGAAGTTCAGACAAGAGGGCATCAACCTTGGACCATATCCTGGATTATATGGAAAAAAGGCAGCCAAAGACCTTCGTCCTGGAAAACGTACCACGACTAGCCACCTCGAAGAAGCACCGATGCTTGTCATTGCCATTGACTCATTATGACAATGAGACTCTTAAGGCTTAAGAACAGTCAGTCAGTGCCTTATGTTTGCAAAGCCGCTGAGAACAAGGAAAACATTTCAAGATGTTGATCAACCGTCTCTTGAACATCAGAGATCCAAAGAATAAGAAGGTGTACCACGTCGTGTGGAAGGCGGTGGGTGGATTGCAGTTTGTAATAGTTTGTATGTGCTGTGCACCCCTCAACTTGTTCAATTATTTTCCATGACATGCCGACATTGACCTAAAATACACGCTCACATGTATCTCGTTTGTCAATGACAGTTTAAATCAGGATATATCTTAAAACTTAGATGTTCCCTTAAAGAACTTAATGGTTTGATTTTTTCACTGAAATCTGCAGAATGATTTTGAATGTCAATCTTCTGGCCTGTGACTTGACAAGTGGCTAGGTGGTGGACACACAGAACTATGGCCTGCCCCAGCGTCGCAAGAGGTTGTACATCCTTGGCTCGCCAAGGAATCGAAAAGTACCAGTAATGAAAAGTAAAATTGGTCAGATGAGGCCACTGTCAGCGTTTCTCAGCCGCCGAAAGAAGGAGTCCTTTCCAGGCCTCTTGGACGCATTCACTTGGCAGTTCCAGCATTAGTCATTGGCAATGTGCAGTCTTGGTAGTGGGCAGAAAATTAGAACAGCTGACTGACTCACTGTGAGTGACTTGCTTGCTAAGGAAGTGCCACTGCCAAAAGGAACTTGACGAGAGGTTTCAAGATCTTGCGGAAGGCAGGTATCGACCCAAAGAAGAGTGAATCGATCATTGACATAGGCGCCGGCAAAAAATTTGGAGTCGTGACCACGGGGATGATTGGAACGTTGACAGCCTCTCGATGCTCACAGCGTGCATTTTGGTTGACCAATGTCCCTGTCTCAGTGAGAATCTAATCTCGTCTTGTGTGTCTTTGATTGCCTCATTGGCATATTGATTTTTTAGTAATAAACCGCCATTGAAAAAATGACAATGAATGACGATGTTGATGTCAGATTTCTTTTGCCTGTCAGGCACATCGAAGGCTGACTTGTGCTGAGCTCGGACGACTTCAGGGATTTCAGAGTGGAGATATTCCTTAGAAAGATTGCGCCACCCCACTGACAGCTCGTGGCCACCAAGTGGGGAACAGCATGTCGGTTCCTGTCTTGCAGGAAGCAATTCGGTCTGTCATGACTGCTGCGGGGCTGCTGTCATCTTAGATCAGCCGCCATTGACTGCCACTTGCTTGTCATGGCTAATGACGATGTTTTTTGAAAGTTTTGTCAGTTCAGTCATGCTGAGACTCATTGACAGTAAGTGGTGGCTGCCCTGAATGGCGTTGTGGTTGTGACCATATAGCCTTTTGTGCTAGAGATGCAAGAAAATAAGATGTCGTGTGTCAGTCAGCTTCAGTCAGTGTCACTTACTTTGTGCAGTCAATCAATGTTGTCAATGACTTTGACAGTGACAACAGTGTTAACTCAACCCTACATGCTGTGAGTTTGGGTTTTTCCAGGAGAGACAATGATAATTGATAATGACATGTTAAACAGTTAGATCATCATGTTTTTTCTACGGAATCAACATTGGCAAAGTTCCTCATTGATAATTTCAATCCACTGACTCAGAAAACCTTGCAAAATCCTGGGATGCCCTGTGTTTTTCCGAATAGCAGCTGGCGTTCAGTCATTGACCCGCGTTGTTGCACCCATGTCGCCCAAACAGAAGAAAGCCCGCACAGTGGAGTCTTTTGGAGCAGGTCGAAACGGATGTTTGCTGAATGTCATGTCATTGTCAAAGAATGTCATTGACACAGTCAGTTGCAACCACGATTGGTTTATCAACTTTATCAACTTATTAACAACTTTGCCAAAGATTGTCTGTCACTGACCATAAAATGAAACCAGGTGTTTTTGTTTTTGCCATCGTGCTGTCACTCCTTACCAATTTTACCCGACTTGCGCAGGAGACCAGACCGATCTGCAGACGAAGTCCTTGAATGTTGACCTACTTGCTCAAGTGAAGCACGCATGGGATGGGCTGATGGCGTCACTTGGCCAAAAAGGGCCGGCTGCCGTCCTTGTCATAATCTTTCAAGAAAAGGTAAATAGTCTCTGAGTCTGTCATGCTTCGGAAGTTTTCTGTTGGCCTGCCATCACACTTCCACCAAGGTGTGACGAATTCAGCGGCATCCAGGGAGAAGCTCCTCTGACGCCAGGCCAAGGGGGTGTGATGCATCCAACAGACTTCAGACTGCTCAAGCTCAACCAGCCAGCTGGAAAATGCTACACTGCGGGAGCCAACTTGAGTTGGGTGTCGCCTTGGTGGACGCCTTGCAGCGTGCCAGTCATTCAGTCTGCCATCACCTTGCTGGTGAATTCCAAATTCCGAGAACCCAAACCGTTAGAAGTCACAGTGATGGTCAACGCACAGAGCGATCCAAACAACCAGCAGCACAAGACGAAGAGCATGTTGAAACGGTTGAGCGCTGAAGAAGAACATGTCTCCTACATCATCGCAACTTGGAGAGATGTAGGCAACGGTGAACGCGTTCAGGCTGGGGTCAAGTTGTTTCAACTCAACAGTCAGTGACAGTCACATTGTTGTTAAACAGTTCATTGTCGTCATGAAATCATTCCAAAACTTACTTTCTTAAAAGTACACAGCGTAGACAGGCAGTGACTGCCATCATCCCTGCACAGGAGTGGAAGAACTGTTGGCTCAGTGCATGCGTCACGTGGATGACTGTGGCTGATGACTTGGAATCAGCATTCTGGGCGTCGGCCAAGCTGAGGGAAAGGATCGGAGAATCTTATGAATGTCTCTACTACACCCCGGTGTCTTGATTGGAAGTAGGTCATTTGTTTAGGTCATTTGATTTATTTTGTAGGTCACTTGGTTTGCAAGAAACTTAAAGACATTGACTGACTCTAACAAAGCCTTTCTCAGGTGCAAAGGATCTTCCAGGTCGGTGCCATCAAGAAGATCCTGCAGGACCGCTCCGACCAGAACATCACGGCGAAGATGTTGCAGAAGCACTTTGACTCGAACCTGGAGATCTCAAGTGGTGAAGCGTGCACGGAACACTTCATCACTGTTGCCTTGGCTCTGTGGAATGCCTTGTTTTCGGTCAGCCGTTTGAAAGCCACTTCGCTGCAATTGGCACTGCAACAGGTTGCCATGATCATGACACTAATTTTGATTGGGATGTTATTCAGCATTCATTGGCATATGTTTTTTAATGGGTTTTCCTCCTGATCCTTGAGGCCATCGCCTTCCTGATTGACGAGGTGTTCGGGAAGCGTTCTCCGCTGGATTCTGTGCTGAAGATCGAGAATTTGATGAGGAGCTGCAAGAGCAACCATGACTCATTGGCATGGGTCATGGTTCAGATGGCGGATTGGTGCCTCAATCGGGTGGTCCAACCAGCCGAAATGGTACCCTTCTACCTCTTTGGCAAGGGAAGCTCCAAGGGGAATCTTGGCTGAAATACAGTCAAGTCTGAGTCCACGCTGGGTTGAAGTTGATTTCAACAACAAGCTTTTTAAAGTTGCTCAGTATTAAAGTTGCCAAGTCTTCCACATCTAAGGATGGTCGCTGTCTGGCTTTGGAAGTTGCAGAACAAGGGAAAGCTGCTGGCACTTCTTGATCAGCATCTCCCGGCAGAAGATGCCCGACTGTTGAGGACATTCACTCGTGTCACCCATGCCAAAGGTGTTAAAAACACATTCACTCGTGCCTCACTGCAGGACCAACTTGGAGTCGCACGAGATGTATCGAAAGACCTTTGGGGGCAGACCTTTCACTCATGATGCGGTCAAGAACGGCTTCAAGGCATCTGATGGACAGCCGTGGATTGGATGCCGCTTGGCTTCACTTGTTGTCACTTCCACTTGACATTTCTTCGATTTGTGTGTCAATGACGACCAATGACCAAATCATCCGTTTAGAAATGTCAATGACGAACTTGAACAAAGTCAAAAGTGTGTCTTCAGCAGTGGCTGGACCTGCCAGGTATGGATCCACGGTCTCAGAAGGCTTCCGCCTTTGCATCCAGCTTCCTCTACGAGCCTGAGTTTGACTTTGCAGTCAAACAGGCCTGCCGGCACCAGCAGACGCTTGAGGAATTGCTCGAGCATTCCGCAATCGACAAAATATGGAAGCAGATCGTCGCCCCTGAAGCCCCGGCACTTCAAAAGGTCGACCAGGACCATGACACTGACATGAACAAGTCTATCCTGGTCTCACTGATGCCTCCAGAGAACCTGACCAAACTGTCAGCACCAGAGAACGCTCCGAAACTGGAGGTCGTGGAAGGGGCCGCCGACACTGCCCGAAAGCAGGTCAAAAGTCAAATTCAGACAGTCGACGGGTCGCTCAGCCTTGACAAGCTGGCAAAACTCATGCGATCCATGGAGATCCTCAACAAGGTGCGTGGATCTTCGGATTCTTCAGTGCTCTTTTTGTACACCCTGGAAAGTGCGGGAGAACATGAACGTGATTCGAGGAGGAGTCCGACTCCTGCTCGCCGTGAGCATATGGAGAAGCTGCTGCGAGCAGCATTCTGCACCAGAGGCAGCGAGATGCCTGACTTGGAGGATGAGAAGGTGATTTTCCCTGCGCTGCACCCAAGCGACATGACTCTCGTCTTGACTTTTAACCAATGATTTTTGTGGATTTTTCAAATGTCAGTGACCAATTTAAATCCAGTGTCAATGCCAACAGGTTCTTCATTAAATGACCGTTCAGCAATGTCAGTCACTGTCAGTGTCATTGGCAATGAAACCACTTGTGCTGTTCATCTGTTTGTAACAACTATCAACTGAGGTATGTCTTTTGTGACTCTGGGCGCCCTGGTACTCAGTCGGCGTTCGTCAACGCGTTCCGCTCTTGTGAAGGGTCGCCGTACTCCAAGCACATGTTCCACATCAACTACAGTGAGGATTCCGTCAAAGAGCATCGGAAGGACTGCAGTGGACATTTGCTCATCAGTCAACTCAGTTTTTTATTAGTCAATGTCATTCAGTGTACTTGGTCCTCTTAAGTCGTCAACTCAGTGACTCAGTCATGAAAACCATGAGTTGAATTAATTGACTGAACTACTTTACAACATTGACTTCCCCTGCAGGCCCGTTCACTTTCTGGTGGATCACTTGAAAGGGGCGTGTCTTGTCAATGACAATGTGGGAACAAGTCACACGTGGGACCAGGTTTATTTTGCTGATATTTTGAATTTGAATGTTTGCTCCGCCACCTTGCACACAATAAGGTCTTCACACTTCCCCAAATGGAGACCATGGTTGTGGTGCGCGGTGATTCTTCAAGGATGTCAGAAGTGGTGGGGATGAGACCCAACCTATACTTCACCGGGAGCACTTCTGGAACATCGTTACAAGAATGTTTCAAGTCGGATTTGAAGGTGGTGCCCAAGCTCCCAACATCAGAAAAACATGAGATGATGGCCTCTGCACGTGTGAAAGATGATTCGCGCTCCACGTCTGTCAGTCGAGGCCGTTTGCTTGTTGACGGTTATTATATTATTGTTCATGTCAATGTTTTCCATTGCCATGCCACTCCTCTCATTTGGACCAGCCTGGATTTGCTTTTTGATTTGTTTTCTAGGCTTGGACCAGCCTGGAATGGAACCCATCGACTGGTCAGTGTGGGGCCAGCGTACCTTCGAGGAGATCATCCACCGCTTTCGTCCACGGGCAGTGGTTTTGATGACTGCAAGTTGCCCTTCTTTGGTGGCACCCCTGCTTGAAAGTCAGACACCATGCCTCGCTGTCTGCATCTTGCCTGAATCATCAAATCAATTTCTCAGTTTGTTTGTTACAGTCATTGACTTGACGTGCATTGATGTATGACATAATTTGTCATTCAGTTGTCATTGTCATTGACACCGTTGAATAGACTTCTGACTTTGACCTTTGTTTTATAGGTTCCTCAAACTTACCTTCTGAATGTTGCCTGGCTTTTGAGGCTACTCCTCCAAGCATGAGAAGTGGTTCCAGGAAAATGCCAACAAGATCATGTTCAAGCTCATGTCCAGCCCCAAGAGCCGTCACTATATGCCAGAGATGGCAAAGGACCTGAAGGACTGCACTGGAGATGACGACAAGGATGACAAGTCCACAGCCAAGTCAAAGAAAGGGCAAGGGCGAGGGTCCAACCAGCCGAAAAAACGCAAAAGCAAGTCCGGGAAGAAGCCGCCCAGCAAGAAGCCGAAGGGACGTGGCAAAGGTCGCGGCAAGAAAAGAGCCAATGTTTCTGGTGGCAGCGATGAGCTTGAGGGTGAAGATGGAGACGAAAATGAAGGATCGTTGAATGAAGAAGACGGCCCCCAGGACAGAGTTTCTTCCAACTTCTCAGTCAAGTCTATAACATTGAAAAGGGAGTTTTTTTTTTTCATCCCTGAACGCAGGATAGCGACGCCGAGGACATTGGCGATGATGAGCTTGATGAAGAAGAAGAAGAAGATTCCCTGTAAAGGAACTCGTCACTGTCAGTGCCAAGAGTCTGACAGCAAAGTTTTGATGAGAGGCGCTTTGGTTTCAAGCCGGTGCTTATAAGCCGGGTAGCCAGTTTGTTGTTGACTTTGTTTACTTTGTTTGCTTGACCAGTTTGTATTTGGAAGTATTGCTGTTTGATTCACGGATCATGTCTTCACAACTGCCCCAATGCAGGCGTGGAAAAGCTCAGTCATCGTCTTGACCCAAGTTGGCTTTGCAAGGTGTGCATGTTGACATGTTACTAACACCGACATACACAAAAACAACATGATGTCACTGACATGATGATGGTGTATAAGTATAAGATGTCAAACCTGCTGCTGGAGAATAGCATGATGTCACTGACACATGGCAACCACCAAGGCTCTTGCTGCCCTTTCCGGGCTCGTTTTGGGGCCACATCTTCATCATTGGCCTGGCCCTCAATGGTGCAACTAGTCCAAGACTTGGTTGACGAAAACTTGTAAAGCTGTATCACGTTTAATTATTATTGGATTGATTGACAAGATTGACAATTAATTCCCAGCAAAGAAATTTGAAATCACCTCTTCATTATCATGCCACATGCACATCTTCCATATCACATGGGTCAGTGACGAAGCAAAACAACCTGAAGTCAATGACATGGCAACTTATTCTTTTGTTGTGATGGTGTCCTGTGATGTGCAGTGCTGCATTGCGAGTGTACTTTGCCAATCTCTTTCAGCCGTTTGGCTTTCCAGCTGAATGAGGTCTTCCGCAAATGAGGTCCATGTGAGATCTATTAATTACAGCAAGTGCCTACTAAATCTTAAGCTTTACTGCCAACAGGGTGTCATGGTCACAACATTTCGTAGTCACCTCTCGCCCCTCAATTGACGATATCCTTGTCAAGCCGTGGCCATGCAGTTTTCTCCTGGCTGCCCTTTGGGATGCCCTACTTATGTCATGGATTCTTGTCAAGCTGGCTTCGCTGGCACGGGCTTCCCTCAGGTTGCCTTCGCTGGCGGCATGGGCATGGGCAGCTGTGCCATTGGCAGCTGCGGCTGTGGCTCTGGTGATCAGACGCTAGAGCCACCTTTGATGCTCTTCAACTGGGGGCACCAGCAAGTGTTGGGTGAAAACCAGCATCAGAACCTTTTCCAGCCCTTTGGCCAATTAAGGACATTGCCCATCATCATAGTATCAAGTAGCATTCTGCTGTCAAATTAGTTTGTGTCAGCCCCACAATTTCCAATCTCACGGCTCTTGCAATTAGACATTGCCACACAGCCAAGGTTACCGAGACCGAAGGCGATGGCTAAGGCGAAAGCAGATGCCCAGTGCTATTTGGTTGAATCATCGGATAGCGAGGAGTCAATTGTGACGGAGGCGATGTCGGAGCCGGAATGGACTTCACTCATTCCGGAAGACAAGAAGAAGATTGTGGGAGCGAAAGCCAAGTCGATGTGCAAACGGAAGTTTCAAGGGGAACCTGGACCTGGATCTTACAACATCACCATCAAGACCAACCTGAAGAGCCCTCACAGATCTCGCATGACCAAGATTGCCCCGACTTCCACGGTGAGGCCATCGACGAAGAGTCGGAGTCAGCCTCAGACTACTTGGTGGAATTACAACCATGTGAAGAACCAGGAGGACGACACGCCTTGGTGGAATTACAACCATGTGAAGAACCAGGACGAGGACGACACGCCTTGGTGGAATTACAACCATGTGAAGAACCAGGACGACGACAAGACCTGGTGGAATTACAACCATGGGAAGAACCAGGACGACGACAAGACCTGTTGGAATTACAACCATGGGAAGAACCAGGACGACAAGACCTGGTGGAATGACAACCATATGAAGAACCAGGACGACGAGACCTGGTGGAATGACAACCATGTGAAGAACCAGGACGACGACAAGCCTTGGTGGAATTACAACCATGGGAAGAACCAGGACGATGAGACCTGGTGGAATGACAACCATGTGAAGAGCCAGGAACGTTTGAATGACGAAGACGTGCACATGGAAGATGTCTTCAGCTGAAATTCATTTGACCTTTATTTTGCACTTTGGACTTTGGATCAGAGCAGTTGCTGCACTGATGCTTTTTTGGCCTTTGGCAAAAGCCGGATGGGCCCGACTGCAGCAGCAATGTATTTCTAACTGTGCCGCACCAATCGGTGTTAAACGACACAGTCTTAGATGGACTGCTATGGGAAGTGAAAAGTGTACTTGGCCCTGCCCAGCATTGTCAGAAGTTGCATCATTGTCATTGCATGCCACAATTTTCAGCTTGGCACTTTTCCCCAGTGACAATCTTGCCGCATTTAGCACCTTTGTTCATCCTCAGGTCAGCTGATTTTGCTGCGATGCTGCGACGCCGTGACACACCGATCTGTGGAAATTTGCGGTTAAAAAATGATTTGCTTCATGCTGGGGGCTTGCTTGCGTGCATTGGTCAACTGATTTTGCTTGCATCATTTAGTGCATTTGTCATTGACACCTGGTTCACATGGTCATTGACAACAGTTTACAGTTTGGATTAATTTTATATGTTACTGAAATCAACTGGCATGGTGTCCTAAATTCCAAAAAAAAACGCAAATATTGGGATGCGATTATGGGATGAGAATGGGATATTGGGATAAATTTAAGTCACTGACCATTATTTTTTTGAAATTATTTATTATATAAATTATCAATTAACTTGGTAAATTTAAGTCACTGACTAATTTAAAACCTTTTTAAAAGCTTAAATTATCAGCTTAACTTGGTAAATTTAAGTCACTGACTGTCATTTAAACATTCTTAAACGTTTAATTTATTGTCACATCAACCATCAACCCCCTTTAAAATAAATAAAAAAAATTGCTTAACCGGCAGCAAGTCAAGAACTGTGGCAGTATAGATGCGCTCGGCAAACCGCGGAGGGCGAGAGCTCTCAATCCTCTCCACAGCTGCCACAGCTGCATCCCCCAACCACTCCTCTTTTGGCAAGGCTTCACGAGCAGTAATGGATCGGAAGAC
>Ga0126342_10004863_pt1 | contig 23170 bp, 20 predicted proteins | sample Cyp1metagenome_FD_92528 | JGI IMG/M metagenome (GOLD analysis project Ga0126342, IMG submission 92528) | Coral microbial communities from Lord Howe Island, Old Settlement Bay, Australia - Cyphastrea 1 metagenome | ecosystem: Host-associated > Invertebrates > Cnidaria > Coral ...
AGTTAGTAGTAGTTAGTAGTAGTTGTTAGTAGTAGTTGTTAGTAGTAGTTGTTAGTAGTAGTTGTTAGTAGTAGTTAGTAGTAGTTAGTAGTAGTTAGTCAGTAGTAGTCAGTAGTAGTTAGTTAGTAGTAGTCAGTAGTAGTCAGTAGTAGTCAGTAGTAGTCAGTAGTAGTCAATAGTAGTCAGTAGTAGGAGTAGTAGTCAGTAGTAGTAGTAATAGTAGTAGTCTACTCGTCGTTGGCATAGCTGGCCAGATAGGCATATTCTCCATTTTTTTCACTCGGTAAGTAAACACACGAGAAACCAAAATTTTTACACGAGAAGCCAATATTTTTTCTACAAAAAAGGGGAAAAATGCGGATGCTTAAACGGCGGCCAGTTTATTGGATATATTACCAAAATTTATGTTTATTATTTATTTATTAATTATATAATTGTCTAAATTTAGGAAAATATATCGTATTAAAATTAGAAAAAATATATATATATATAATTATGGGGAAAAGGGAAATATATGTTTTTTCGCTTAAAAGGGCAAGCACCAAACGAGCCAAAATAATCAAATTTAAAGCTCCATCCTCGTAACCAGGAAAATTATTCTATATTTTAACGCCTTGACTAAGACCAATAAAAAATAAATTGATGTTTCCCTAGTAGCGTAAATTTATAGTAAGAGCCTAGAATAGTTCCGATGTACACTGGTAGAGGTGAAGGATTAGGTTTAATGAGGTTCCGGAGGAGGTTGCAAAGCTTTCGGAGAAAATTTGGGAGGTTTTGCTACAGAATTAGGTCAGATTTAATAAGTTTCCGGAAAAGGTTTCGGTAAAGGTTTGTTTTGGTGTAGAGATAGATTAGGTTTAATGGGGTTCCGGTTCTAAAAAAAAATCCGGAAAAAATTTGGGAGGTTTTGGTATAGAATTAAATTAAATTTATTAAGATTCCGGAAAAGGTTCGAATAAATTAGGATTCGTCTGGAAATATCGTATCCCCATTGGAAGATTTATTTAGGGGATATGTTTCGGAGGTATACTTCGGGGTTTGCTTCGGGGGTATGCTTCGGCATAAATTTCATCATATGGAATTTATTTCATATTTAAAAGGCTTCAAACAAATTTTCTAATCTTTTATATATCCTTGTGTATATCCTTGTACGCATATAATATAAAGAGAGAAAGATAAATATATATATGATGTTTTGATTTAAATCAACCGCCAAGGGCCAGAGTCTGGCTTTCCCAAGTACAGGTGAAGCCCGGGACTAATTCTGACAGGAGGTATAGTTGGTTCGAGGCGTAGCTGTTTATAGGAAGTACGTTTGTTCCTAACAGTAGGTGGGTTATTCAAGACGTAGCTTTAGTATCATAACGGTATGGGCAAGGATATTTTATTTTCAGATTTTATATACAGATGTAAAGTATTTTATTTATGCATTCAAAATCTTCCAGGGTCAGAAGTTGGTCGATACAAACGATATCGGCTGTCTCAATGAAGCTACAACGGCGAATCAACATCAAAATTATCTTATCTTCAATTTACTTGTCTGTACATGGTAGCCAGACTGCGGGGATAAAGGGCGGAATAGCGTAAAGGCAGCATGAAGCTACAACGACCTATCAGCACCGAATCTCTTCAACCTACTTGGCTGTATCAACAGCCAAACTACGGGGATCGAGGGCGGGATAGCGCAAAGGGCGCCTAAAAGCAGCATAAAACAAGTGTCGCAATCCATAATCTCCAAATAACAACCATTAATAAGCCTTCAAAAATAATTTTCATTTTGGGGGGGTTTACTTCGGGGTATATTTCGGGGTTATGCTTCGAAATATACTTCGGAATATGTTTCATAAAAGCACCGCCTTCCACCAATATATATCTAAAATTATTTTTTTTAAAAAAAAAAAAATATAATAAATACTAAAATAATTCCAAAATTCAATAAAACATATAAAATAATATTTAAAATTTACCATATATATAATCCATCTACCAAAATATTCAAAATACATTAATCTAAATTATAAAAATCAAAAAATAATAAAATACCATATATATTTAATATTAAAATAAACTAAATATTCGTAACATAATAAATTTAATTTATTATATAATATTTCAAAATATTAATAAATATAATTCCAAACAATAATCCCAAATATATATATATATATTATTATTATTTAAAATTCAATTAAAAATCAAAAAATATATAATTAAATAAAATAAAAATCAAAATATAAACCAAAATAATAATATATATAAAATTTGTTCTAATTATTAAATATATATAAATTTAAAAAAAAAAAAATGTTTATTAAATAAATATTATTTTAAAAAAAATAATAATTTAAAATTTATTTCTTTCCTTCCTTCTAAAAATAAATTTCAATTCTCAAGAGATTTTACCAAATCTCAATTATAAATTTCAATTTTTTATCAATATTATTATATCCCAATAATATTTCAAATCCAAAAAATCCGATATACGACAAATTAATTATCAAATCCAAAATCAAAAATAAGATCCAAGATTATGTTATAGTACGCTATCCAGAAAAAAATCAGATAAATAAAAAAATCCAGCAATAATTAGACCATTAGAGCAAAAAATAATAATTACTAACAGACTTTGTTCGATAAAATCTCGCTTAAGATCAATAACAAAACAATCAGGTATAAGTAAGCACGTATTGGATTTCGAACCCCTCGATTTGCTCGCATACTTTACTGAAGGCGGTGAGAATTTCACAAAGGCAGCGCCGCAAGAATACACTTGTTTCAACAAAAAAATATCATAATTATACATAATTAATTTATCTATATCTATATCCTAAAAGAATTTGTTTTGTGTAATTTCCAAATTTTATCAGAAATATTATATGAAATAAGTTGATTTCATTTCAATATTTTTATTGGGAAAATTCTTCCCGAGGCTTCCGCCATGTTGCTAGCAAGTCAACATAGCTCTAGTGATGGAAAGCAGGTTTTCCATGTCAAGCACCTTTACCTTCTGATAAAAAAAATAACCACTTGTTGTCAAATAACATACAAAAAAGCTTTCGCGCGTGAAACCATGGCAGGCAGTGCCAGCAACTTTGAATTGCACACTGCCATCTTTGAATATGGACAAATTCTCGCGCAGTTTCCGCGCTTGCTCTCTGGGACATCTCATATCGTGAGATCTTCTCTGTTGCTTGATTTGGACCCAACACCATGCTCCTAATGATATTACCGTCCCCCAGTTGACATGTGATGCCAACTGCAAAAGGCAATGCAAAATTACGCACTGCTAAGTCAGTCTTGGCATGGTCTCTTCTCATTCAGCTGCCCAAGCGCCCTGGTCGTTTTGGTTTGGAAAAACGCGATGGGGCCCTGGGGTATGCCCCAAAAAAACTGTTGGTTCAACATGGAAAGTGAGCCCCAGGTGGACCGTCGCTGATTTTGGGTAGGTGCAACAGTAACATGTTACAAGTCCGTTCAAAACTTGTGCCTCTCATTGATGGGCAATCTGCAAAATGGTAGTTTCACTGTTTCACACCTCCGAAATTTGGGTATGCCCAAAAGCTTAGGGCATACATTTCGGGGAAAGTCTACAGCAAACTCAGGTCAAGTTCAACTGACAAACTCTGGGAGCTTCTCCATACTCTTGATCCCCACATGAATGGCCTTGAATTTTGGAGCATTTGACACCTGTAAGAGTCAAACATCCAAAATATCAATCATGTGGCCATGTGGCTTCCATTTTCTAGCTCTTTGGCAATTGAGCCTGCGACTTGGCCGCGGGACTTCAACTCAATCTAGGTCCCCTAGACAGAAAGCTCAGCCCAAGCCCTGTTTGGGCTAGGTTCCGGAATCTTGGGGCTGTGGGCAACACATCGAAATGATATCCACACCATTATAGGATTTTTGTAGACGTCATACAGACATTGTTTTCGAAATGTCACTGGCTTTGCTAAGAGAAATGTTGACGTATTTCTCAGAGAACTTCTAGGCTCAGAGAAATCAAATGTACTTAGAGGTGGTTCTGTCACCTTTTGATGTATACCCTTCCATTCAATCTGACGGAATATCAAATTCTCACTGAAAGCTCGTATCCAGACCAGTTACGACTGAGATCGTGGAGAATCCAACCCCCAACTCTGGATCTAAACACTTCCGCCTCAAGCGTGGCTCCTCAAGCGTGGCTCTTCAAGGGTTGCCTTTGGCGTTGCGAAAAAATGTGGTTAGACAAAAGGGTACACCCTCGGTGATTTAACAGTTTGCCAGATTTATAGATAATTTACCCATTCAAAATTCAAATGTTCCATAGCCATTTTAAATGACCAGATCCATCAGGCAAAAAAAACCTAGCCAGCCTAGATTCTCCCTTCCGGCATTGGCTAGAAAAAACCGACCTATGACTGGCTGGTGGTTGAGCGATCCAAAAAGGTTGAAATGGGTTGAACATGTCTTTTAAAAAAATGAGACCACCAACCAAATACCCTCCAGTAAATTAACATAGACCCTGCCAGATAGGGGTCGGAAGATTAGTGTCCATTAAAAATGGGTGATTTTCAGGGTCTATGTTTATTTACCAGAGGGTAAGTTTCTTGCAACTTGAATCTGCCAATCTTTGGAGTTTGCCCTGAAAGCCATGTGGGACTTGGGCAGCAACTGTTGCGCTTTGAAGAGTTCCACCACACGCTGAGCTGTGTCCGGCCTCATCCGACAGGATTTTTTAGCCCTATTGGGGAACCATGGCGGATGCCCTTTATGTGAAATAAAGCCTGTTTTGATCATGGCACATATCAGATCCTTGGATCAAGGACTCTCCAAGTATTCGGTTTCAATATTCCAACAGCTGCATTAAACTGTATGGTCTCCTGTAACCACTGTAATTGGAGAAACTCTTCTGGTTGAAGTATCTGCTGGTGGTGTCCTTTATCCTTTTTCTAGCTCCAGTCTTATAGATTGTCAGACCCACTATGATACTAGATATTCTCATTGTATCCTAGGGTAATCGATGGTATGATTCCAATAGATATTCCCATAGAATGATTCCAATGATTATGATGCTATAGACAAAAGATTGTTCCAGGTGTATCCGCATTGTCTATTGCATACCCTGTAAATCCCTGTAATATCCTAGTGATTCTTCGTGAAATCTTATCCCTGAGCTCTGGGCTGAAGCCCGAAACGGGGTCGAGACTGTACAAAGTGGCCATGCATCTTCGAATCCTCCTTCCAGGGGCAAAAGACTTGGAATCAAGCTTACAAAAAGCGGGTTTAGGCACCAGAAACCGGAGCAAAACCTAAATTATCATGATTTACCATGTGTTTTTCACCACGGATCAAGGCTCAGCTTTGCCAATTTGCTGTCTTTGCCACCATCGACCCCGGACCCCGGGCCCAAAGTTTCCTCGTTTAGGGGCCAATCATCCAAGGCCACCCAAGTGCTTGGTTTGAACTTTGTGACCTGAGCAGTGTGTCAAAACCAATAGTACCCCTTCTGTTCACATCAAAATAGCTGGGTTAAAATGGATGTTCATCCCACTAAAAATATGGTATTTTCATAGGTATTGACCCATAGCCATGTTTCAACTGAATCCCAACCCATTCCTCCCAGGATCCCGCACCCACGCGAGGATTTCTCGGCTGCGGTGAAATTGAGCCAGGTTCGGGGTCCGTCCAATTGGAGGACCCAACCTGAGACACGGCCAAGCTCCATTCATCCACTGAATCCTTGTGAATCCAACCTGGAAGACAGTTGAGTCATCTCGGAAAATCACTCAAATATATGTATTAATATGATTATTATCACTACTATTATGTTCATTATTCTATATCCAAATCACTTTGAAAGTCTTGAAACATTCATCGTTTCCAAGACGACCACCCAAATTCTCGAAGTTTTTCCTGCCGATTCCCGGCGTGGGAGCACAAGTGGTTTTGCATTGGACCGTCTTTCCGTCGATGGGTGTTGCGTTTGACAACTGCCCCACTAAAAAAATGTCAAATTTGCTAGTTATCTGTGAATGTCAAGCAATCTCACCACCCTTTTCTTGATCCTGTCCTCATGGATAATACCGTCCCATCATACCAATTGCTGACACCATGTCCAAGTTGGGTCACGATTCCAAGCTCGAATTACTCAATCTTCCATGGTTTCATGTCAAAGCTGCATGCCCACCCTGGCGTTGCTTTTACTACATTAAATAGCTGTAAACATACATGTGTATGTCTATAATATAAATATATATATATGTGTATATATATATATATTATTTAGGTATGTATCTATACACTTCTTCAACTTATTCATTTGTGTACGTCTAGATTCTTAAATGCATCCACCAGTGGGTTCCTCCACAAAGCGCCGTGCAGAGGGATCCAATCTCCAGGCAGTGGAGAGGCAAATGGCAGCCCCAGTGGCCTGTGATTCACAGTTTTTAAAGGGTGACCAATGGTGACCAGTGGTGACCTCAATACAACTGTGGATGTGACCAACTAAGAACCCATCGTTTAGGGTCGCAGAAAGGCATCCTTTAGACACATTCTCCTAAAACAGAAAAAGGGCCGTGCACCTTTACCACATCGGCCACAAGCGCCTCAGCACCGGAATATTGCAGTGTGCTGGCCATGTCGGCTTGGTTCATTTAAAGTGGCGGATACCCAGGTGCTCCACACCTCTTTGTTTTCCCTGCAGAAAATTGCTCATACTTTTCGTCGGATTTGATTAAGGGGGTCCAGAAACCTTCCAAAAAACGCCAAGAAGTCAGAAAGCTAAGGTGCAACAGACCCACTTAAGCAAAGGGCAAACATCCTCTGAGCTGCCAGCCAGACAGCCAGTGGCAAACTGCTGCCGCGGATGCCGCGCCTGCTGTTGCGGACAAAGGCATGGATGTCAATATCACGGACCAACAGCCTCACCAGACTCTCACACACTGGGAATATCAGTTGTCAAGCTGTTTTTCCAGAAACTCCTACGGTTTTTGTTCAACATATGAGACACTGATTTGGATTTGTCTGAAAATAGGGTATGGAAACACTCAGGGTTGATCATGTTCCCCATGAAAACTGCCAGTTTGCGGTATTCCTATTTTCGTCAAACCAATTTTGTTGGTTAGAACTGAAAATTCCCGGGTTGTTGGTGAAGCCCCTAGTTTGCTAAAAGCGCAGGATGAAGCAATATTCATGAGCAGTTAAATACGTATCAGCCCAAAATGTCATGATTAAATCCAACTGTCTGATAATAAGATCCCAGTTTTTGATGGTTACATCCCCCATTTGCATCCATTTGCCATGAAAAAAGGAATTCCACCTGCACCGGGTGGAGAACACCATCCACATCCAGAAACATGACCTGTGGCACAGGGTGTGTGGCATAGGGTCCTCTTGGTTGAAGGGCTCATTGGATTAGGTGAGGGTAAAAGTTTCTTGGAGACCATGGTTTGTACCAGAAAAATTGCGTCCAAACATAGGGAATGCATTTTTTTGGGTAAGTGTTATTGGAAAAATGATAATCATCCATGAAATTCTGTGGTATCTGATTGTTTAAAGTTTCAGACTCAGACAAACTCATTTACAGAAAACTATGTTTTGTACTACATGTACCATCAAATAACTATGTTCATTCAATTTTTCCCTAAAACCAATTCCAAGGAAGAAACAACTCCTGGCTCAGCATCAAGGTTTGATTTTTTGTCCATTACTAGACAAAGTGTCCTCTCAAGCTGATGGTCATATCCATTTGGGGCCATAGTTGTAATAAAATCATCGTAAATCCCCATCTTCGCTGCTTGAAATCCCAATTTCACAGACTCCAGGCCCATCTGGAAAATTCCCATGATACTCGTACGTTAAGAACGGGATTGCGATTTCAGGGATGAAAAAAAACAATCGATATTTTGTAGAACCCCCGAACTCATCCTCAACCAGCAAGGTTTTTTGACCATTGCTCATCTGGCTATAGATCAAAACCCTGGTACCGCCATGTACCACCGAAAATGACTCAGCTGGCATAAACGGGTTCATCCCTCCAAATATGGATTTTATATTGTTTTTTACATGGTTATCCCAATGCCATAACCATCTCCAATAGAGGGTTATGGATCTAGTATGATCTAGTAATACCATTCAAAATATACCTATTATATAATTTATTGTAATTTCATCAATAATATGCCTAGCTATTATTGATCCATTAACACCCTGAGTTCCGGACTGCAGGCAGTCCTTCAACCCGCGGAGGCTCCTTCTTCCGAGCCTCGCTCCGGGCCTCGCCGCGAGGGCCAAGCCTTGGCTCTGGGATTTTCAAGTTCCCTTAATGCGATCACACCAAGAACCCTTCCAACATGGGACTCGTGGTCCACGTAAGTTTTACCAGTTGCGTATTGCCACGGATTTGCCGATGGCCACGGGCCCCCCCACGATCTTTGTAAGCTTTGGCTTCGTGGCGTCGGCACCTGTGACCCCCCCGCAGCCCGCCCCTCCACGGTTTCACGGTTGCCAACCTGTTTTTTGGACCCCTTGTTTTTCTGACCCCTACAATCCTTTTTTTTAACATGAGTCAACGTTCAAGAGACCCCAAATAGAACGTAAATTTAAACATAAAAACACCCGTAAAGAAACCCATACCCGAAAGCAACTTCCAATAGACCCTAAATAGATTCTGAAGAAACCCGACAGAAAACTTATAAATTATAAAGAATCCGCAAGTGAAACCATTAAAAACCCCTAAATCAAACCTTAAAGACACCAGCCGTGAAATGGAGCCCGAACCTTGCCCCACGTTTCCCGGTCAGCCGTGAAATGGAGCCCAAACCGTGGCCCATGGTTCCACGGACAGTGCTGAACCCCTGAAACGTGCGGTTCTCACCCTTCTGGAAGTAGCAAGTGATAACATTTGAAGCTGCAGCCATGGGTTGGAACAGGAGAGCTGCCCAGCACAACTTCCTCCATTCTCTGCAAATCTCACATTTCCCAGAAGTCCCAACAAGGCAAGAAGCTCAGAAATTCAACCCAACCGGCAGAAACCATGCCTCACTACCCTTAATCATCCCATTTCAACAAAGGGTTCCAGATGGTTTGTAGTTCCAATGCGAATTTTTCTGGAAAAAAAAATATTTTTTCTCCAAAATCACCCAAAAAGTGGACCCATTAACCCACGGCCACTCCGAACCTGGCGGCCGCAGGAGGTGCTTCGTGGTCGATCCACCGCAGGGAGTGAGGGATCACGACCTGAAGCCTGCGAGTAGTTTGCCGTGGTGTGTTTGGGACTTTTTTTCCAACACGAAAGCCATCGTTACTAGTCAAATATGATATAGATCGACGGATTCTCGCTTCAAGCTACGCCTCAGACGTGGACTTGGACGCAAAAAAAAACATGATGTCCCACGAGAAAAAATCTAGCATGACATCAGGGGGTCCACCATATCATCAAATCATATTATATATATATATATGTGTGTGTGTTCTAGATAGTCGTCATAGATTGACAGATTTGGCTCTAGATATTAATCATAGACGTAGATATCATATCATAGCCGCCTGGCGCATCATAGATAATCATAGATAGTCATAGATAATCGTAGATCATCATGCATATGTAATCATAAACAATCATGGATAATCTTTCATAGATTCATAAGCGTAGATAAACATTGATGAATCATAGATCATCATAGATATTTGTTGTGCAGCTATTGATCTCCACAGATCAGCTGCACCATGCTGCACCATGCTGCACCATGCTGCGCCTGTGACACCGATCTTCTCCGTGGAGGGGTTGGCGCTGGCGACGTGGACAGGATAGCCATGGGATCTCACACGTCAGGAGGTGGCCTTGCTCTCCATTCCGTTCACTTGTGTGTCTATGCGTATAATACATATGTGGCCATATAACATATATCGCCATATAATATATATTCCAATCTGGATGTGTAAGTATATAACATGTACTATATACTACTGAACATTATTGTAGCTAAGGTTTTATATATATAATATATTATCTAATTTGATATTGAGGCCCAAGGAATCCATGTCATGATTTTTCGGAAAGATCAGAAGAAAACTGGTCGAACGAGTCGAACACATGAGACATCTTGAAGAAAAGGCGCTTTGGCACGTGCGGTTTGGACTCTTTTTCTGGCTTCGTTGCCATTTGTTCTAGTCGTCCGGTACGAAATTCCTAGCCAGTCGTTTTGAGCCAAAGATTCGAGCAAAACATTCATGGCCGTCATTCAAACACAAACAGAAACTTTGTCCACTAGTCTTGAGTCCAACATCGTCACAATAATGGCCCAGATGAGCTTGGCAAATCCACAGGATTATCGGATTTAAGACTGAAACAATCTATATAAAACAAACAGCAGTTACCAGCTTGGGCCGCTTGGGACGTATTTCGTCCCGAAAAAATGACCCACAATGACCACAGTGACCACTTTGTAAAGCTCCAGTCGTTGCTAGCATCCTTAGAGTCAACAGGCCCCTGTTCCTAACAAAGTGGCTACTGAAAATCCGTCCAGATGTCTAAACATCTGTGTGTCTGTGTCTGTGTATGCTTTACAAGAGGCCAACACAAACATGGAGAGCGAACACAATCTTCAAAGTCCAAGCTTCTTGTTTTCAATCTCTGCATCTGTCCGCATGGTCTTTGAGGTGGAAAAGATCGTGAGCTGCAAGGATTGAAGCCATAAAGCAAGGAACACCAGGCTTCCCATTTGGGGTGTCAAAACAGAACGAAAAGTGATTGGATCAAACTTGAGTTCAATGGTTCAATGGCAATCACCATGGTCCCAGGGTCCGCAATGGTCCGCAATCCATGCACCCTGCGGGTTCCCTGTGGTGAAACTGATTCTACCACTTCGTGACCTTGGTCAGCGCAAGTTCAGACTGTTCCTGCTGACATATCAACCAGAGGGCAGTGCCCAAATATGGAAACATATGGAAACATAAAGTCAACCAAAACCAACATAGACATTGTTTGGTCATGAATGGTATCAAAAACATCACATGAGTACACAAATCCCCTTGGGATTATACGTAGCAAACAATCCCAAAAGAAAAGACAGAAAAGATTCCAAAAGTATAACGAGAATTTAAGAAAAATAGGTACAACACATTTAAAAATGAACAAGTCACACCCATGAACAAACACTTAAAAATCAGTTAAAAACGAAAAAAATATGAGTTTGAATTAAAAACCATGAAAATCCAATAAAAGGACATATGAAAAATCTGAAGCTTCCTGCCTCTGTTTTGGCCCAGGTACCGTCCAACCACCTGAGCCCCCTCCAACTTGGACGGAGCCCGGCGCCGCAACGGGTAAGGCCTTTGGAGCCGCCTCCTGCAGCACGGCTCTGGGGTTCCCATGGGATTTCTGCGGAAAATCTGGGAAAATCCAGGGATTTCTAGGGAAAACCACCGTAGGGATTTCCCAGAGAAACTTAGAAACCGATGATAATTTCTGGAAATTGTCGATGAAACTCTTGGATTTGATGTGGATTTCGTGTCATTTGGAAAATGGGAATTGGGATATAGCCCATGTGAGACTTGGATGCTCCTCTATGAAGAATTTCAGAAGAGTGGCACCTACCTGCTTGTCTATCCCTATTCAGTGGCTCCTGGTTGGTGACTACTGTGACTACCTGTTTTGCACTGGGCATGAATCAAGACCTGTGGCCAGCTCCGTCCTTCTTTTTCTGACCTTTCTGCTTTCCCTTTCCTTTCCTGCTCCTCACAGGCATACCAACGTCTGAATTGGAAACCCTCCCCGGGGCATCTCAGTTCGAAAACAAAGAAACACAGTCACACCAATGGCCATGTTAGATGCACAGTGCTCTGGGTCCGTGCACTTTGGGGGATTTGAGAGTTCGCCACCTGCAAACGTGCTTTCTGCCTCACTTGGATTCTTCCAAATACTGTCATGTTCCCTCATGTTTGTTCTATATCTGCTCTGTTTGCTTGACTGCTTCAAATCATTTCGGGACACGTCCAAAAATTGAAGGTGTTAGATCCCCAAGAATGAACAGACCCCACTTTTGATCATCTATCCATGGTCATGACGGTCATAACCCGCATAAAATTTAGTATAGCCTCTATAACTTATAATTCTGACCAACCCCCAATATTGACCGTCAAATTACTAAAAGTGTTAATCATACCCCAATTTGAAACATAAAGAAACATAAAGATTTTTTTTTGACATCAAACATGGATAGTCTGATATGGGTTTAATGCTCACAATTGATGGTTCCAGATCCTTAAAATGGCCCCAGCGTTCTTCAACGTAGAGGCCCAGGACAATCGGACCTGCTTCTGCTTCTTCGATCCAGAGCAGCTCGTCTTCTTCGAATGCTGCTGCTGTCGGTGCTGCACTCCTCGGAAATCCCCAACTTTGATGGTTGAAAAATGTTGGAACCCTCATTTAAAACCTCATTTAAAACCCAATTTTCCCCATATTTAGCCAAATGCATCCAAATGCATCCAAATGGGGGGTAAAAAACCCGTCAGATGATTTCAAACAGGTCAAATTCGTATCAACTTAATTCACTGTGTATTTGTTTATGGATTTATGCTTGGGGAAACCATCATGTCTTTGGTACCCAGTGGTTTTCGATCTGTTCGAACCTAGAACAGAGCGGTTTTACCATTGGGAATGGGCTTCCCCACCATTTCCCTTGGCCTCCCTCGGACCGCTGAGTTTGGAACGCTCCGAGCAGCGCTTCGACTTTTAGGCCTACCAAATTTCAGCACTGGAGGTAGCTACCCTCTGGTAATTTAACATAGCTATTGAAAATGGCCATTTATAGTGAGTTTTCCCATTAAAAATGGTGATTTTCCATAGTTACGTTAGTTTACCAGAGGGTAATTGATTTCTCCTATAGGGGGAATCGGAGCATGCCCACATGTTTCTGACATATGACCTATACGAAGCTTGATATTGAAAGCTGCTGAGAGGTCAGGCCTCTCTTCAACGGGACTGTCTGCATCGCTGTCTGACTGGTTGACGTACTTCTCATCTGCACCTTGGAAGCTGAAAAACTCATTGGCCACTGCAAACATCAGCGGCAAACGATGGGCATCGGCATTCATCAAGTAGGTTGACTTTATTTGATATTCATAGCTAATCATAGCATATCATAGCTATCTTTCTTTTCACAGCTGTATACTTTCTGATTTTTTCTGAAGTATCTGGACCCAAGATTGCAACTCGGTCCACAAACGACCCACTGCATCACTACAAGAGTGGAGACATGGGCAATCTGGAAGCCCCTTCGGTTGGGTAGGCAACCTTGAAGGATGGTATGTGTGGAGATATCTTTCAGATTGTAAAGAGTTTAGATCGCAACATGTGAAGATGTCTCGCTTTTTTCGGCGCCCCAAGGTCTATGTCAGATGCCAGAAACATCCAGAAACCTTCGTGGTGTTTGGGTTTTTCCATGTTTTTCATGGTCGAACTTGCCCCATCCAAACCGCGTTTCTCAGCGTTTCAAGCATCGGACTCTTCTTCTTGCCACCATCCATGAGGGTCTTGGCCAGCTTGCAAAGAGTGGCGGATGGCTGGTGCGACATCCTGGGTGTTGCCGTCGTTTTTTACGCCAGGCTTGGCTGAGATCGAGTCCGAAACTGTGAAAAAAAAACAAACATGTTCCAAGCATCAATGATATAACCATCATTAATGATGGTTAATTAATGATGGTTAATGATGGTTATATAATTAATGATGGTTGATAACCAACATCAGCATTGCACCAAGTTCCAACATGTTCCAACATGTTCCAACATGTTCCATCACTATCTCAGCATTCTTCCACTGTCCGTAACGGCCGTAACGCGGTTACCCAGGCACGCCAGAGTCTTTTCCAGGTGAAGCATGACTTCCTCCACATCCTCTGCCCGTTTTTCTGCGATCTCCCTTAACTTGGATTTCGCATCCTGCGACCGACATCGGATGAGAAAATCGTGTTCCCTATGCATGGCCATGAAGGCATACCATGACAGGGGCTCCCAGAAACATGTGAAGCGGCATGCGGTCCTTGTCCAACTTGAACCTGATCAATTGGCTCCGGTGGAGCTCACTTTCGAAAAATGATGTAACACAATCCACAGATACAGTGTCTAGATCGCCCTGAAATGCGGAAAATAAAAAATCAACTCAAGGTCACGAGAAATGGGTATGGGGATCAAAATGATCAAAAAACAAATGGTCCTTGTTTTTCAAAAATGACCAGCCCATCTGTGTTTACCCCCACCTCTGTGCCAGCGCTTTGGCTGTGGTCACATCCGGAATTTGCTTCAGCTCCCCTGGAACCAGCGGAGCTAAAACCCTGGTGTGGGAAAATCTACCAGAAACCAACGGGTTTCTTACCCCCAAATAAAGGGGGTTCCTGTAGATTTTCTTTTCAAACAATTCTAAGAATGTCACTCGAAGTGTTTTTGCTTCGGAACCCCCTCCCCATCGTGTTGTGGCTTCCATTCCCATGTTTTAATGGCTTGGAGAGTTGTAGCACATAAAATCAGCATCGCATTTTTTTGGATTCACGGTTATCTGGGCTATTGATCAAGACCCTGGTATCTTGGTTTTCATGGCAAAATAGTTGGTGTTAATGAATGACGATCCCCCGAAGATGCTATCGGATCATGACGTTCTTATAAATATATATATATATATTCACATATAAATTATTGTCAACCTGTATATATGATTATATATGTAATACAGATGTGGGAAGACATAGGATACAAGTCTTGACCCATCCTCGTATGATCTCTATGAATTTCATCCCAGCCCGTTGCCTTCCAGGACTTTGCCAATGAGAAGCGTTGCAGTGGCCGAAGGCCTGGGAGGTGTATGGGCTACGCTGGCGGATATTTAACTATAGACATGAATCATTAAATCATCACCCCAGAACTGGACAATGACCCTAGTCATCCAAGTCTTCACAATGGCATATGGGAAAACATCAAACTGAGGAGGTTCCAGGCGAAGAATTTCACCGGCAGTGTTGAGAAGAATGCTTTCATGAAAGTGCCAGCCAACAGGACAAACCCTTTCAACAAATCACAACAGAGTTTCCCAAAGAGAAACAACAGCACTGTCCAGGCAAGTTTTGATTGGTTGGCTATCTCCAAACAGTGTCAAAATAATTATATGGATACTTGGATTGGAATTCCTGCCACACTCCATCATGACCCATCCCATCACTTCCTATCACCCGCCCCAGCAACTGGCCTCTTACAAAGACTGAGATGCTGCTCAAGTCGATTGAAGTCTTCTGTCTGCGACTTCTTTCTCCTAACCCTGCATTGGTTTTTGGCATCAAGCATGGAGACACCAAGTGTCATTGAGACAGAATGATATCAATTGGAAGTTAAGTGTTTCGACTCGAAAAAAAAAATGTTTCACAGCCACGCGGATTCCGGGAATTTCGCTGCACGAAAAGGTGCACAAGCCTCAACTCAGTGAGGCGAGAAACCACGCGAGTGTCCTGAGGAACGGAGCCCCTCACTTTTGGTTTTCAAGGTATCCAGACATAGGGATGTGAATGGGCAAAATGGGTAAGGAAGGCGTCTTGCCTGAAGGTGGGAATTTGGCCAACTACTACTGGTTGGTGGTATCAGCACAAATCAACCTCCAAATGGATCGACATGCCCTCTCAGGTCATTTGACCCAGTCCCTACATACAGTAGCCCCACATGTCATGGGTATATATTTTTTCCCATGAAAATGGCAATACCTCATTTTCAACACGCGCCCATATGTGCAAGGGCTATGGCCATCCATCCCGTAGTGGGAATCCAAACATAATGGGCATATAAAATCATATGAATCCCTACTGATGGATTGATGACTTTTGGGACCCATCCCATCTCCAAAACCAACAACAAAATTCCGAGTTTCCAAGTTGTACCTCGTGGCCAGGCGCTCGATGTTGCGATCAGGTTTCACCTGACGGAGGTGAAGCGGCATCCTATCGTTATTGGCTATAACATCCACCAAATTGGTCAATGTATGTTAATGTATGGTTGCTATTGCACTGAGTTGGGATAGTTTATCCCCAACAATGGGATGATTCCCCGAATCCCGCCCAAACAAGTTTGAGGTTTCGACTCTTGGACTGTCGATTTATCCCGGTGGTCACTGATACTTGAAATCATCCTGAAATGAACCATGCACAAACCGCTGCATTGGTCATCCCGTAAAAATCTTAAATTGGTTGGTTACACGACCAAAAACAGTCACTGACATGGCAAGAGTACCACCAAGAAGATCACTTGATCATCACCAAAACTTGGAAGTTCTACAACGTCTAATGATTTTCTCAAATTCTTGCTGATTATTGAACTGGAATGCTTTTCCAAAACTCTTCAAACGGTGCAGATTTTCACCGCTCATGAGCTTTCAACTCCAGGCTTTTCCGACTGAAACCGGAAAGGTCAGCGGACAATTTCATGTCAGTTAATTTGAAGGTCTTTTTACAATCAAAGCCCTGTGTCTTGTCAGAAGTCCTGTGGCTTCAAACCTTGTGACCTTGTCAAAACTGCACACTGTACAACTATACATATGATCTCGGGAATCTCAAGCATACAATGGGCCGAACTGTGCCAACGCAGCTTCTCGCAGTTGATGGCCGCCCAAAATTCTTTGACTAAGGCTAAGGCTGAGTGTAGAGACCAATCCAACTTCTCCAGGCTCCCGACACCTCGGCCTCTTGAAACGGCTGAATCCACAAAAAGCATCGCTTCTGCAGACCAAGACTCACCATCCATGACCGTGGAGTGGATCTTGTTCCCCCACTTCCAGCTGGTCACCTTCAAGTCCACGTTGAACCAGTAGTTCGACTTTGGATGGATCGCCAAGGTCACAGGGGCCCACTGCCGTTGCAGTACTGGCATAGACTTTTGCACGCACCCTGCAAACCTCGCAGCTCACAAGTTCTGACTCCGACACGCTGCCTGGGACGTTGATGCTGGGAGTGGCGTTGGACGCCAGGAAGTTCGCAAAGCCAAAAGGTGCAAAGAGCAAACAAGGCCACAAGAGCTGCATGGTTGCGGCAGCAACTCTTCGAAAGCTCTGACAATCTCCGATCAGATCGAGCCAAAATCTTGAGCCAGAAAACAATATCCAGTTGTTGCCATAAAAAGTGGATCATCCACACATCAACATTAACCCAAATGGTTTTTTGTGTGTCAAAAAAATCCATGATTTTGCAGAGTATCTGCAGTATCCCCAAATCCACTATAGACTCTCATCATTTTGACCTCATCATCACTAGTATTTGATGGCCGCCTTGCCCACGAACTGACCACACTCCATCTCTCCCAGCTTGGCCACCAGGAGTCCTGGTGGCGGCTGGGATGGCTGGTGCTGGGATGGCTGGGATCCGTTGATCAGTCGCAGGTTGAAAACGTCATGTTTATAAAGGAACTCGCAAAAAAGATAGGAAAAGAAGTCATGTATCATATTTGTGTGACGCTATTTTAGTAGGATGTTACTTTTCAGCATCTTTTTGGGTTGGCAACCATGAATCGTGTTCAATAGAAAGCCATCCGTTTTGATTTACCGGCACTTGGAAAATGTTGGAAAATTTTCGCAATGCGGGGCCCTGCACCCAAGTAAGAGAGGAATAGTTCGCTCTATTTAGCTGGTGTTGAATCCGTTCCTTCCGGAAAGTAGACAATGGAAGCAGTATTCCTGCACAATAGGCAGCCTGCTGTGAAAGCATGCAATGTCTTATCCAAAAAACACAGCTGATCTTGAAAGATGTAACATGCCCTTTTAATCCCTTTTACATGTGGAATATTTCTCTGAAATCAGTTGATTCCTTTTGGAAAAGTGTAGTTCTTCTTTGAAGAAGCAGTTTTCATTTGAAAGATCCAATTCTTTCAATCAAGTATTGCTTTGAGTACAGGAATTGCAGTCTTTTTGAAAAGAAGTGCTTTCTAATGCAAAAATGGCAATCTCCTTTTGGGACGATGCTTTAAAAAAAAAAAAAGCAGAAATTATTGCAGCATGAAAAATTAAGCAGTCCTTTCAAACAGCACAATATCCCTGTAAAGAAACTGCATTTGATTGGCAAAGGTTCACACCACATTCTACCCGCAAAAATGGAGGCCACCAATTTTCAACCCTGTCACTGATGTTATGATCCATGTTTCTTCGGTCGCTCCTGTGGGGCTTCGTGCCTGCTCCAGAACCTCATAGAGTTTGGCCAGATCCTGGAGTCATTTTTTTCACATGCCATGTTTCAGGGAAATCAGCAAAAAAAAAAACGTTGGGTTTCTTAAATATATATATAATTATATATGACATATATGACATTCAGATGTGTGGCACCCAGTGTCAATATGAATTGCAACACCAAACCTGGTGACACCTAAAATCAGGGTTGATCCGATCTTTTCGACCATCGAAGGCGCCTGATCTTTGGTATCTTTCCGTCTCCCTTGGTGTGCAGAAACAGGCCACAAGACAGCTCGAAAAATCAAAGCTTGGGTATTCCCTGACCACATGACTCATTCTCATTCAGAAGCTGGTTTTCAACGCTTCCAACTCCCTCAAATTGGAATCAAGACTTGATTTCTCAAAGATGAAAATTCCTGGGGAAAAAAAAAAACGTCTTAACCCTGACAAAACAAAGTTTTCGTTGCATTGTTGCAATGATTGATCAGTTGAGATGGAACGGAGGTCACAACTCCAATTGCAACTTGTCACTTCAAGCTTTCCCCCAAGCAATCCAAGTGTCTCATGAGCTCGTCAAGCCGCACCAGCCACCGGTCTTCGATGTTGAAATGATCGCCCAGTTTTCCTAAGCGAAAATGAGGTTCAAAAATTGGGAAATTCTAAGGGATGAACTTCTGGGGACCTTGAAGCACCAACCTTTGGAGTCGCCTCAAAATGGGAAAGATTCGGCTTTTTCAACCAGGAAAATTTGTGGTAAACCATGATAAATGAGATATAGACCATATTAAAGCATGATCAACCCTAGGATTTGGGCTTCCCCATTTTGAGACCTGAAGCCTGATGAATTCATCTGGGACTTGGCTACTCTTTTTCAATCTCAGGAGGACTCCTCTTGTATGCAAAACGGCCCATTTACAGATGCTTAACTTACATATATATATATATATATATATATATAAATGGTTTGCATGTACGTATGTTATACATGTGTATATGTATATGTATGAACATGCCATTCATGGATGAAAATGAACATGTTTCGAACTAGCAGAGGGCACCAACCAAGTTGGCCTTTATTTGCCAGGATTCGAACATCTGGATCCAGCAAATCAGGATTCACATCCTCCTCCAGTGCACGTTCCCATGGTGACCCCATCGGAAGCCGGTCCCCAGGTAGTACTTTCGGCTTTCGGGTAGTTTCAACACTTTGCGAACTGGAATATCACCTATCTTAAAGGGTAGGTAAATATTCTAAATGGGGCATTGTCTAATTGTCTATAGTTATGTTAAATTACCAAACAGTATATCCAAAAGATCAGAAGATCTAGAGCCACTTACAGCCACCAAGCAACCTTTCAGGTTGTACATCCCCAACTAGTTGCTGGTTATATGTTGTTGTTTGCTATATATGGAGGTTTTTTGAAAAAAATGGGGGTACCCCCTAAATCATCCATTTTTTATAGGTTGTTCCATGAAAAAAAAACATTTGGGGGATGGCGCTGTCGCCGCGCCTTGTCGTCGCCTTGCGATGTTTCCGGCACAGGGGAGGCTGATCCTTGGCATCGCCATGCAAACAAAGGGGGATTCCTAAGTCATGGATGGCTCTTTTTTAATGGAAAATCCTGTTGAAATGGATGAGTTGGAGGTGTCCCATGACTTAGGAAACCTCTAAATGATGCTGAATGATGCTGAATGTATCCAAATGTCGCTTTGGTGACGCACTTTTGGATCTCTTGTTTTTTGCAGCCGCCATAGCACCTGCCATCATCATCATCCTCGGCCCCAGGACGCTTGGAGTGCAAACTCCATGATTCAAATCCATAGCGATTCAAAACAGTGCGTCTCTTGCCAAATGGACTCCGGATACCTGGGAAATTGCCATTTTGACCATGGAGTTTTGGGGGAACCCATTTCCACACCAAGTCACATCGGATTGGGCATCATCGCCATGCCTGGGTTCACACTGATGAAAGGTCCATAACTCGTCAAATGTACAAGTGAATATAAAACCACAGTTATAGGGGGTATACCCCACCTTATGGTCATTAGAATCCCATGGTTATATGTTCGAAGTTGCTCGAATTTGTGCCATGTCTCATTGCAGCTGAAGCACCCATGCCACCCATCATCGGCATATTCATGTTCGATGGCGGCATGTTCGATGACATGCACGGCTGCATGTTCATGCCGTTCATACCGTTCATGCCGTTCATGCCACCCGATGTACCCTGAGACATTCCCATGCCAGAAGACATGCTTGGGGACATGCCGGATGACATACCGGACTGCATGCCAGTCATGCCTCCTGACATTCCAGGAGACATTCCCATGCCGGAAGACATGCTTGGGGACATGCCGGATGACATACCGGACTGCATGCTAGTCATGCCTCCTGACATTCCAGGAGACATTCCCATGCCAGAAGACATGCTTGGGGACATGCCGGATGACATACCGGACTGCATGCCGGCTGACATTCCTCCGGACATGTTCATGCCCATCATGGGCATTTGACCCATCATCTGGCCCATGTTGCCCATACCTCAGATTGCAGCAAGAATTCAGACAAACTGGTTTTGCAGTCGCAGCCACCACGGCTTTCAAAGAACACGTCGCAACTTCGCAACTTGGTGCCAAGCCCATCCCTCCCTGCATGCACCCAGGCCCATTCGGCATACAACCTGCAACGTGGGGACATGGAGATTGAGATTAGTATGGAGATTGGTTAAATGGAAAATCCCAAAACAATGGTTGGTGAAACCTTGGTAGTCTTCCCGCAACCTGTTGATGAATGACACTTAATGTCAACAACTGGAAGAATTCAAACAGTAAGTAGTGAAAATACGCCATTTCTGGACTGACCCAAATCATAGTGTGATATATACGATATACTATAATTATCTTTGCTTGTCCTATTATATTCCCATGCTTAGACTTAGATCCCTAATTTTGTTCCTTCAATATCCCAAATTCAAAAATACCCAAATCATATTCATGTTGGTGAAATATCTCCGTGAAATATCCCGGCGAAACAACCACTTTGATTGATTTATGCACTATCCCATTATATTCGCCATTATACATCCCCATTATTTATTCCCTGCATCCCTATTCTTGTTGGTTGAATCCATATGAAATTCGTATATTCCTGGTTATATTCCCATTATATAGATCATCGATCCCCATGTTTATTTGTAAAATCCCTTTGAAATCTCCATGTGGATAGTATTAAACCATATCAATCCCTATTATATAATCCCTATGAATCCATATTAATCCCTATTTATCCCTATTAATCCCTAAGTTCCCTAAGGTTGGTTTTGATCTAATGGCCCCACTGCGGAGTGGTCCAGCTTCGCCCTTCGCCGCCTCCACATGCCATGTTTGGCTGCATGCTACCTCCGCAAAGGGCCCGGGACTTGGGTCATACAGAGGGACATAGGGACATGTCCTATACTAGTCAGCGCCCCCCATCCTCAATCCATACTTGCGGGTCATGGTGTGGGAGCTGACCATACGCAATACATATATATATACAGTATGTATATACATACATATATATATATATACACACTGTTTGTGTATGTACTGTTTGTGTATATACATACATGATAATACTCTACCGTAGTGTATGTATATAAATGAGAGTGGCTACACGGCCAGGACACCCGTTCCAACCGCCATATAAATCAGAAAGAGAGGGGAAAAAAAAGGATGTGAATAAGAACGGATCAACCTGAAGAGCGAGGAAACACCATAGGAGAGAATTCCTTAGGGGGTATCAGGAGTCTCCTTCGTAAGTGTCAGGGGCCACCTACTTTCGTGTCAAGTCAAACAGCCTTGATCATGAACGGTTCAAGGTTTTTTTTGTTCGCAACAGGAACGGTTCAACTCAAAGGATCTGTGGACTCTTAAGCTCCACACGAAGGTCACCCGGTCACCCCAAAGCCATGGCAGGCGACACAGCTGGTGCCATTGATGGCAGAGGATTGCAGGTTCCAAAGTTCTGCTGGTGGCATGTGCCCAAAGACACAAGCAGTTTTTTACTGTGCTTGCTACATGTATCTCTGTTTGATCAAAGCACACAATGGTCCTATCTGCCGTAGACCTTGATTCTGTTTTTGTAAGTTCCATGGCATCGCAGCACATTGGTTTGCTGATCTGCAGCAATCTGCGGCAAGGTGGTGGCAATGGAGGTCCCAAATATGGTCACTGGGGATGTACATACATAGCTCAAAAAATGCAGGGCATCTTAAAGCTAGCTTCTAAAGATGTTGTTCCATTCTTTACTTAGCGATTTTCCCACTGAACATAATGATTTTCCCATTGCCATGCTTGATGACCAAAGCAGGCCCCCTATTCGTTCACTCTTCAAAGGACTAGTTGATGCGTCCAAACTAGCAGCAAAGGGGTTGCTTCACAACCACATCTTTGTTTGATGATCATCTCACCATGCGTACAGGAACCAGGAAACATTATTTAAAAATAAGAATAAATTATAAAGCTATGGGATACCCCACAAACCCAAACGCCATCCGGAAGTTCTGCCAAACGCGCTGAGGTTTTCAACACCAGTTGCTTCAGGTGTCACTCCAAGGGTCACCTTTTGTGACCCATGTGACACGTCTAAGGTCAGTATAATTTAAAGTCACTCATTGGTCGTACTGTATGCTGAACCAAACCTCACGGTCACCAGGGAAAAAAGGAAAATCCACCAGAAAAAAATGGTCCCAGCCAAATAAATATGGAGCTGAAAGCCGCATGTTTCTTCTTAAAGCCACTCTAAGAATATATCATATCAGTAGACAACTACAGAACCTCCCAAAGAGCTTTTAGATTCAGATAAATAATCAATGGTCCTCCTGTAATCCTTTCTCCCTATTAAATTCGGCTCCGCCGGCTCCCCACGAGTACGCTGACAAATGCGTCACGAGCGTCCCAGAGCGACTAGAGCTCTATGGTGAGGCGCGCCCCAAACCGCCGACCCTCCGACGCCGGGCCCCG
>Ga0126342_10004864_pt1 | contig 23169 bp, 16 predicted proteins | sample Cyp1metagenome_FD_92528 | JGI IMG/M metagenome (GOLD analysis project Ga0126342, IMG submission 92528) | Coral microbial communities from Lord Howe Island, Old Settlement Bay, Australia - Cyphastrea 1 metagenome | ecosystem: Host-associated > Invertebrates > Cnidaria > Coral ...
AGGATGCTAAATTGGAGGCTACCATATATATATATATAAGGCCTATGTAAGGGCTATGTAAGGGAATATCCCCAGAAAATATGGTCTTATATGGTACAGTACCTCCATTTTAGGATCCTGAAATTCCCATTGACCATAGGGTGTCCACACATAGGGCATAGTGGATATCCCAGAATGACCAATTGAATAGAGCGGATGATCAAACACGAGATCAAACATGAGATGTTGGACCACAATATCTTGAGACTAACATGTACTCAAACAAGCTCCGTGAAAATCACTTCCTCATTTCAGCAAATGCTTGGTCCAACCGGCCTAGCCGATATGATTCAAACGAAAAATCTGGGAATTTTGTCCCAGTAAGCATTCATCGAAACCATCGGACGTTCATCACCTAATATGTTTTGAACCTGCCAGAGAAAAGGTACCCTCTGGTAATTTAACATAGCTATTGAAAATGACAATTTATAGTGAATTGTCCCATGAAACATGGTGATTTTCCATAGTTATGTTAGTTTACCAGAGGGTATTATCTGTGACTCACATCTTAGTCGAGTCTGAAACCCGCGATAAGTATCCGAGCACCCTCCAGTACTCAGACATAACTGAATATCCACACATCTATACAGGAAGGGGCTCCCTTGTTGGCTAACTTAGCTTATTAACTAGGCTAACTAGAAGTTTTGGTGGATACATGGCTGGACAATACTCCAACTTCAAGGTGACGTGCTCTCTGATCAACTGGGATGTCGATCAAAAAATCGGAAAATTCCCATGGCTTTTCAAACGGGCTGGGCTCATCAGTCAAGTTGCCATTTTTCCATTTTCGGAACACATGGACCAACGCCTTTCAAAATACCATGACTCGGAGTCAACAACTTCATGGATTTTTGTTCATGGTACCACTTTTTTCGCCCATAGAAAGCTTGGCTATATCTTGCTGATTGGTGGTTTCAATCCCTCTGAAAAATATGCGAAAGTCAGTTGGGATGATGACATTCCCATATATGAATGGAAAAAATATCAAATTCATGTTCCAAACCACCAACCAGATAATATTAATCATTGATTATCATTATTAACCATTATTAACTATTATTAACCAGTATTAACCACTATTAACCACTATTAACCAGCAATATTGTCCTTCATGAACCTCGAAAAACCCAACCGAAATTTCTCCAACGAAACACCCGCAACATGTCCAGACGACCTCGGGCGAGTCCAAGGCAGTACGAAGCACTTCCAAGGCGTCTTCGTCTTCAAGCTCTTGGCCTTGCTGGATTTCTTGGAAAAACGTCAGGCTCGTTGCCAAGAGATAAAACTACCACATTGACGTGTATTGATTATATATATATATATATATATATATATGTATATATATATACATTTATTTAGTTATATAATATCACATACAACATCATACAACTATAAAGACTATAATCATATTTATTTGTGTTTGTTGATGTTTATTGACGTTTATTGATGTTTATTTCATGGAAAATCTTAGAATCACATGGATGAGAACTGGGTGTACATCCATGCCTTTGGAAACCTCCAAATATCACTGGGTATATTTTTTAAAAGCGACAGCCACGACCTCATCATAGATGATGTTCCATGCAGAACCCGTATTAGATCGTCCATGGCAATTAACCGATAAAAATGGTGATTTAACCAAACAAAGGGTTATATTTTATGGGAATATCATGAGGATAATCTAATCATACCATCCAACTATTATGGAGTCACCATCCAATTAAATGGACCATGGCTTCCATGGTTATGTAACAAATTACCAGAGGGAATACTAACTGTAGTAGATAACAAAACTGGTGGATAAGTTTCAACCATAATAGGACAAATGATGTGAACCATACTAATCTCCATACCAACTGTAAAATGTGGATGATTAAAATGACTAGTTACCAATTACGAGCTACCAATTGGACAACAATTGTTCATGGCATTAGCTGCATTTGATGAGTTGTGTGTATGTCTGTTCACCAAATACCAACTGGATTTTACTGGATAATGATTACTGTAATCTGAACTATATATATATACACATCGTATGTATACGATGAATTGGGTAATAATTCTAAGTCCATGTTCAACCCCCACCGCATAAATCCGGCATCTCTTATTCATGTTAGATATTCGGTATTCACCAAAGATCTAGTAAACCATTAAAATGTGAGAAGACACCAAGTGGATGTAGTACACACGAGTGGTATTCAAAAAGAATGCACCGTTTTACCATCAAACCAGTGGGACTTTCCACAGAAAAAAAATGCGCAAAAAAAGAACTCCTGAGCCGCTCGGACAGTGGCCAAGCAAATGCGCCAGCTGAATCATCGATCCTGGACATGGGAATTGGTTCATTTTGGCCATCCCAAAAAGCTGGTGTACAGTAGATCCCCTTAAAAATCTCAAAAAAAAACACAGATTTTCCAAACAAACTGGGTACCCGAAAAATTGATTTTCCAAGCGAAAATGGTTCCCAGAATCGGTTCCCTGAGTCTCAACTGTTTACCAAAAGCATAGGTGAATACTCCATGTTTCTGGTTGACCTGGTCAGCATTCTATGGTCAAATTATACCGATGTTTGATAGCATTTTAGGGTGAAAGCATTCACTTCTAATGGTGGATGCATATTACATCTATACATGCATCGTATTAATGACGACAATAGCAGCAAAGGCAATAGTACTAATAGCAATAAAGGTACTGTATATAATGACACCAGATATGTTAAGAGTTAATATGTATATAACAATAACGACAATACTTGGAAATAAATGGAAATTATGTATATGATATGATGTAAATAATCATAACAAGATGCAGCAGCAGCAGCAGCAGCAGCAACGACAACAACAACAACAAACAACGACAAACAACAACAACACCCACAACACCCACAACCACAAGCAAGAAACAGCAACCAACAACAAACAAAATACACAATTAATATATATATATATATATTAAACATTACAAATATGTTTTTTTTACATGCATTTCAATCAAATATAAGTCTATATATCTACGTATATATATATATATATATATACATATATAGATAGAGATATCAATACACAGATCTGATCATTCTACATCCCTCATCTCCCTATAAGGCTCGTCCCTCAGCTCGTCGCTTCGTTAAAAATCGCAAAGCGCGCCTGCGTGGTCTTGGCACAGCTGCCGGAGCTCCAGCAACTTCCCGGCCATCTGCTGGCGCAGCTGCTTCCTGGCACGGTGCTTTGGAACGGCTTTGGAAAGGTCGGGGGGTTATCAATTCCTAATGTTAAATTTATAATCTAAGATAATAATATATATATATGTAATTATATATACATATGCATCAAGGGTATATCTTCATATCATCTGGTTGGATCTGGTTGGTTGAGCCCTACCCCTCTGAAAAATATAGGAGTTCGTCAGTTGGGATGATGACATTCCCAATATATGGAAAAATAAAAATGTTCCAAACCACCAACCAGGTAATATAGTGTGAATATATGGCTATCGGTCAAGACCCTGGTACCCTTCTCTTCACACCAAAATAGGTGGCTGACACATTATTAAGTCTCTAAACACCAAGGTTTAAACAAAAACTTGAAGGAATCAGGATTCAAAGTTTCAAAATATTTGGAAGTCTCATCTTCCTGCTAAATCTAGTCATGTAAGGATCCAAAGGTTCGATTTTTGTCGAATCTGGCGCGGGCGTCCTGGCTATCTCCACAGCAGCCGGCAGCATTCCAGGAGGGCAATCCTGCCGTTCACTTGAGACTTCAGGTGGTTTTTTCTATGGTTAGGGGGGGATAGAACGATTTTTGGGGTGAACGAATTTATGACTGGGTCTCTTACAAAAAAAAACCTTGCTGGGGCTTCCCGTGTGGCTCCGTGGCGAAATCCCGCACTGGAGGTCCATCAACTCCTCCGCCAACGTTGCTGAAGTCATGTTGCAAAGGCATTGCAAAGCAGCCTGGCTCTGCGGTCGTGAGGGAAAAACCATATGGCGTTGTCTGAAAATGTGGGATTTACATGGATTTACCTCAAATAGTAATAATTTAATAATGAAAAGAACAATCATATTGGGAAAGCGAAAACCTCAATTTTATGGCCATGAAATGATGATCAACCATCAAATCCAGGAGGCTTCCTACGCAGTCCTTACGCCAGGTAAAACCACACCAAAAGCAACATCCAGTTTAACCTGTAGATAAACGCCTTCATGTTCAAAAAAAAGGTACTATAGCTCATATGAACAATTGCCTCCCAATTAAAAAGAACATCTTCAAAGAAGGAACACTCTTGGGAGTTATACAGCCGCACTCATCAAAACAAATCAAGACACCAAATTGGCAAATTTTTGCTAGGGGAATTTTTCCCCAAAGTTCCAGAAAAAAAAAAAACTCCCAACTGTCTGGACCACTCCAAACATCCAAGACACGTTCCCAAAATTTGGTGGTTATGCCGTATCCTCACTACTACAGTCTTGATGTTTAAACAGCTTGATCCCATAAAACGCTTATATAATCAGCAACTAACCACTACTGTGGGTTAAAAAAAAAACAAGTTCCATATCTGTGGGCCTGAATATATATATATATATATATATACGAATATATTGAATATATGATACTATCATATAATTTCCTGGATAATCCACCTGTGCGCAAAAATATCGCTCGAAATCTGTTTCCCCCGTTTCAGTTTCCACATTTTGGGTTCTTGATGTTTTCGCGGTTTCGTCGGTTTGTTTCGCCGTTTCGTTGGGTTTTTGTTGCCGTTTCAAAACCGGCAAGCACATTCAAAATGACAAAATACAAAAACTGTTCAGAGGCAGAAAAAATGCCGCCAGCAATACTTCCTGAAAAGGCAATCATTTGCATTGGAAGACGCTGGTACTTTTTTTTCTCAGTATATGTAACACTCTTTCATCCATGGTTGTTGAATATATTAAATATATTATATAATATATTAAATATATTGCATATATTGAATAGAATATATTGAATATATTGAATATATTAAATATATTGAATATATTGAATACAAGTTGATCGATTGGTTTTCTCAATTGGTTTTACCCTGTTTTACCCTCCTTCAATCCCATGCATTCTCTCAAGTTGATCGAAGCATCCTCACCTTCCGCAGCTCCTGCTGCGCAGCTTTCAGGGCCAGGGCCAGAAGCTTGGGCACGGCATCCAGCTTCAGGAGCGCCAAGGCCTTGAATGTGAATTGGGAGAAACACTTATGAGAAAATTTGATGAGAACTGATGGATTTAAATTGGATTTACAATTTATCAGAAACATTGAAGAGTGAGAGTGAACTCACCCATAAGGGCCATTCGTAGATCATGTCTGAATGGGAAAGAACCATGGATTTCCAGAGCTTTTTGTGCCAGACAATCGGGAGTTTTATCAAGGAAAAAAGTGGAACGGCAACAACAAAAAATCGTTGGAAAGAATATAGAAAGCATGGTTTTGGGAAAGTCTGTTTTTGACCATAAAGAATATCGGGTGTTCCTGTTTCTGGGATGTTAAACAACAAGAATTGGATTTCACCCAACAAAAATCGGGGACTTGTTTGATGAAGATTCAGGAGTTAATAAGCCACAACATATGGCAGAATCAATCACCAAGAATGAACTTTACAGTATGTCACATTAATCTTCACACAAATTGGGGTTTAAGCAGTAAAAATTGGGATGTCACGAGCCAGCAGTGGGATGTCGCCCCTCATCTTCGTCACTGATTGACCAACTGTTTTTACGACAAATGAAAAAACCACTTCCGAAGTGACCTTGTGAAAAAACTATGATTTATTAACATCTTTAAAAAATATCTGATTGAATTTGTTTTACTATGTTTAACATTAACCTCTTAAAAAATATCTGATTGCTCTCCCCAAAAGGCCAACATAGATCTGCCAACTAGGGCATTGGTAGATTAGTTTCTACTACACATGAAATATGTTCAGGGCGGAACTGGTCATTTTAGGGAGGCTGGTAATATTATGAAATTATTATAACATATTATAATCTCATAATTATATATTCAGAATTACCATCTTATAATCTCAGAATTAAGATTAATAATGATTACAGTAATACAAGCTATAACATCTGATAATCTTATGAATACAAGCACTTCTTAACTCAACCGAACAACGGAACAAAAAAAGCGCCTGATGTCTCTCCAGAATTGCCCGGCGGATCTGATCGCAGGCATCTAAAGCCTGTTGAACAACGGTAGCCATGGGATATCATTGGAATATCATGGGATTATATCTTGGATATCCCATGGTATTATATCTTGGATATCCATGGAAGTTTTTTTCGCCCATTTTACTTGGCTATATATCCCATATATGATATGGAAAATAAAAGCCATGTTTGAAACCACCAATCAGTAAAGGATCCATAGATCATCCCATTATATTCCAATGATATCCCATGATCCTTTATGATCCTGGGATTATTTTGGGTTTACTATGGGATGATCATGGGATTATTAGGGCTACTAGCCATTGGTATATTATGGGATTGTAAAATATTACAAATATAAGCACTTGATATTAGGGCTACACAATGATCATGGGATTATTTTGGGATTATAAAGGGGTCATAAAGGATCTACTGCCCTTTCAACAATGATTCAATCACGAAATATGGATTTCTAGTGATTCACAGATGGAGTGTACGGAAATCCCATAGAATTCCATTATATATATATATATACTTTATATATACAATTCTATGATTCCATCTTATCGCCATAGTTACTTGTCGGTGGAAATTTACATGCTCATCCCACTCATCCCAGGCAACATTTGAAAGCCTCAAGTCCAAAGTGACTACATCATGGTATAAAATACTGATTTAGTAAATGAATGGTAAAATTGCTATTTTATACTACTAAGTGACTATTTTATACTACTATACATCATGGTAAAACATCTGCAAATGAATATATAGTATTGAAAACCACTAAAAATACATGAAAAAAATACTGATTTTCCATAGATATGTAAACGTTTACCAGAGGCTACTGGTAGGCTAATGGCATCATTACTTTGGTGGTTGAGCCCCCTCTGAAAAATGATGGACGAATCGTAACAATTGGGATGATGACATTCCCAATATTAATGAAAAAATATATAAATGTTCCAAACCACCAACCAGTAAATCATCTGCAAATGAATAGTGTTTTTTAAAAATTGGAATGGTCGTTCCATAAAAAAGATCTGCTTGTTTAATTAATGATTTCCCAGTGGATTGTGTTTTCTTCCATGATAATCCCCAATATTTTTGAAGCGGTCTTATCATCAACACGCGAACTTATCATCAACAGGGGTCTCTCACAAGCACTGCTGAGTTGTGGATGTGATGTTTTTCCAGCCCTCCGAGGTAAACCTCCCGTTGAATCCCTGTTTTTTTCCGCCTCATCGCTGTTGAGCCGCTCTAGCAGTTGGCTGGGGAGCGACTGATCATCTCCTCTGAGTGGAAAATTGGGAGGATTCCCATCAGTGTCTCTGAAAAACCAGCAAGAATGGTGAAAAACGCAACAGTAGATCATGAATTATCTAAAAATTTATGAGTGATCAGTATTTTTTATTGTTATCAACAATATTTATCAATGGATCTACCAATTTTTATTTTTACAAATAATATATATATATATATATACATATATGTGTATTTACTCATTCATGGAATTTCCCTGTGATTTTATCATGGTAATCTTGGCCACAACAGTGGGCGAGGTCTCCACGAATCCACCAACCTGCTGGGATCTTTCCTTGTACCCCTGTAGTTCACATCAAAATAGCTGGGATTTATGGATGTGAATAACCCCCTAAAAATATCTAAAAATGGTATTAATAGGTATTGACCCATACCCACATATCTCCAACAACATGGCCAAACATCGATCTGTCATCCACACGGGCTTGGCAAATTATAGCTGGTTGGTGCTGAAATAAAAAAACCATCTTGAAAAATGATGGAGTGAAAGTCAATGGGAAAGATGACATCCCATATATGATGGAAACATAATCCAATTGTTCCAAACCACCAACCAGATATATTAATCATTGATTATCATGATTAACCATTATTAACCACTATTAACCACTATTAACCACTATTAACCACTATTAACCACTATTGCCATGGAAGTTAACCACTATTAACCACTATTAATCATTAAAATCCATGGCAACTTCCCAACTCCAAAATCGGCGGCGTGAGCTCATCCCCTTGCGGACGTCCCGAAAAAAAAAAAACAAGGCCGCAAGGTCCCCCCACGCTGGCTCTTCTGCATGGAGATCTCCTGCCGGGCTCCCAGACTTCACCAAGTTTAAGGCCAAAAACCATGGCAGTTTTCATGGATTTTATCGGTGATTGTCCAAAAAAGAGATGAGTCTCCCAGTTAAAAACCTCCATAGGGGATTTTCATTGGGATTTTCCTATGATTTTCCCATGGGTTTTCCAAATGTTCCCATTGTTTCATGGGATTTATGTTCCCATTGTTTCATTGGATTTTCCTGGATGTTCCTATGATGTTCCCATATGTTTCCCATATGTTCCCATTGTTTCATGGGATTTTAATGAATTGTCCTATGATCTTCCCATATCTGTTCAATATTTTCCCATGTTTCCCCATATGTTTTCATATGTTCAATGGCAATTTCAGGAACCTAAACTGGAGGTACCTACCATATCTAAGGCCTATTTTTCAGGCTTATGTAAGGGAATACCCCCACAAAAAATGGCCTGAAAAATGGTACAGTATTTCCATTTTAGGATCCTGAAGATCTCCCATTGATATGTTCCCCTTTTTTTTCAGATGTTTCCATATCTTCCATGGATTTTCCCATAGTTCCCCATATGTTTTCATATTTTTTTCCATATTTTCCATGGATTTTCCCATATTTTTCCATATGTTCCATGGATTTTCCATGGTTTCAACGGGATGTTTCCACCATCTTCGGTTTCAAAAACGGCGCCCACCGGCGCCTCGCGCAGCCTCCGCGCATGTTGCACAGCCAGGACGTTGCTGGGATCCGCCCGGGCCACTTGGGCGAAGTCCCGCAGGGCCTTCCGGAAACGACGTGGAAAACCCCTGGGAGAAATGAGGATCTGCTATATATGTGTATAATGATGATGTGGTTGCTAATGGATAATGCTGGTTATCAATGGTTAATACTGGTTATTAATGGTTATTAATGGTTTTGATGGTTGATGATGATGATGATGATGATGGTGGTGGTGGTGGTGATGATGACTAATTAAATGGTGGGGGAAAAAAAAACTCTTTAAAAAAAAAAAAAAGTTCATCTGTTGATGATGATGTTAAAAACAAGATTATGATGACTTAAGTATGATGATCAGTATGATCAGTATGATCAGTATGATGATCAATGATGACTAGGTTGATATATTTTAGATATGTGATACCCTCTGGTAATTTAACGTAGCTATTGAAAATGGCCATTTATAGTTGATTTTCCCATTAAAAATGGTGATTTTCAATAGCTATGTTAAATTACCAGAGGGTATGTGATATGTGTGTCTTCATATTTCCCACGTCATCCAATTTCCTTCCCACGCCATCCGGACCACGAAAGCCACGCTGTCGCCTCATCCCGTCGCCCAAGCTGTTCCAATGCCGTGCCGCGCCGGACTAAGGACCTGGGTTTTGGCGCCATGCCGTTGCGCGGTTACGGGATTTCGGGCCATGCAAAAGCCTGGAAAACTCCAGAGTTCGTTGGATATTCAAGCAGTAGAGGTGTGGTTTGTTTTCCCAAATATTTCCAACATGTCATTGCAAAAATAGCAATGTAATGCCTTTCTCATCTTTCTCCCCCATCTGCCGGTGACAAAAAAGGCAGCCCAGGCACTTCGCATGTTCCGGCAACAAGGCCAGGCATGCGTTGGCGTCGTCCAACGATCTCTGCCAGTCGCCTCAGTTTGGCACAGAAAAATCCTGGGAATTCTTGGGCCATCAACGGTGAAGCAATGTGAAGCATATGAAACCATCCATCAATTGGGAGGACAAAAATGGAATGTTGCACATGTCGGTACATAAACATACATATACATACATAAACCAAGGTATTTGCTGATGCATAAACCATGTCTAGGTGCCAAACAAGACATAAAATCATAAAGGGTGGGGAAAAACAGGTCCCTGTAGTTTCCACTGTATCGAAGGAATTCGAATTGTACCAGTCAGAATGGAGGTTTCTTGAAATGATTAGGATCCCCAAGTCATCATAGTTGTTTCAATACTAAGTCATACAGTCGTCATGGTCATCACGACTGGATGACTGGATGACTACCCCCCCTGGAAAGCTCCAGTCCAAGTCGCTGAGCTTCAGAAAGCATTGTGCCCTGAGGGACAGATGGGCAGATGGGCAGCCACCGTTTCCAGGGATTTCGAAGTCCCAGACTTTGACCCCGTAAAAACAGGGTCCCATGGGTCCCCAAAGGGCTGCTGATTCCCGCCATTTTTGGATCAACACAACTGAAAAAAAACTCAGATCCAACTAGCCCGGATTCGACTGAACCCTGACTTTTCATCAGGGGGTACCCCCCAAAATGGTGATTTTTATGACCATAGAAATTGGTACCCCCTTCTATTCACAAGGCAACATATAAAAACATTCCCTTCCATTCTCAGAGTCCCCATTTGGTCCCAGCGAGTCCTGAGACAGGTCCCAACTCAGCGCCTGTTGGACAGCAGCAAACCTTTTTGATCGGGAGGAATGTTCTCCGCAGTCTCCGCAATCTCCAGGCCAAAGGTGTATTGTTCCAGGGCCTCCTCCCACTTGCCCTCCTAGCGCCGATCTCCGGGATCTCACCGATCGATGTCTGGGGTCGACTGGGACCTCAATATTTGTGGTAAGTTTGTATGTAAAGTCGTCATTCTGACCCCACATGGCTATGACTTGTTATACCCCGAAAATCCCCGTTAAAGGGTTCAAAAATGGGATGTTGTTGACGGTCTTCTGTTTCTACTGCACTAGCTTGGACCTGGTTGCTACTGGATCATTCCCCCATCCCCAGCGGGCCATGTGAGTTTGCCGGAGGGTAGCCTTTTGATTTTTTGTGGTGCTTCCGCGGTCGTTGTTTTCAACACAACGACTTTGCCATGCGAAAAAGTGGCCATGACATGGCCAGAGTCCAAAAGTCCTTGAAGAGCTGGTTACCTGCTTCTTTCCTCTCCAGTGGACTCATGCTTCCCATTGATCCATGGCCAAACGCATTGTTGTTCAACGGGGATTTCAAGTTTCATTGGGTTTTTTGGGAAGACTTCATACATTTTTCTTGGTACAAAACATCATCAGACCATGATTTTGACCTTTACATAGCAGCTATCCTGGACAGATGTTCCCTCGAAATCTCTGAAACTTGGATTGTCAGAATCTTCGCAGCTGAGCCACAACGACAAATCGCCGTCTTGATCGCAGAGACATGGAGGGTCGGGACTTAGGGACCGAACCACACATCATATTCCATACATGTCCATGCCATCGACCATCCGATGTATGGAAAAACATTTACCAATCATTCACCTGCATCAATAACTTGAAACTTGTGTTCAGGAAAACCATGGGCTGTGCGCAGTGTGCGCTTATTTACACGCGCTTTGTGACGTGGGACTGGCCAAGCCAAACACTGGGCCATTCTGCTCGGTTTCACTCCACAGGAGCTCCACACGAGTCACTAAGTGGCCCCCACACTTCCTCGCAACTGGCCACCAGTCGCCTGAAGCTGCAAATGCTGGCTGTGAAATCACCGAATTCCACGGGGAAAATATGGAAAAATATGGAAAAGTGGTTAATCATGGTTAATAGTGGTTAATAATGTTTAATAATGGTTAATCATTGGTATATAATCAATGGGAATTTCAGGATCCTTATATATATATATGCTAGGTACCTCCAATGAATCGCTTCCTGAAGATCTCCCATTGATATCAAGAAAACATGGGAAAACCATGGGAAACATTGCCTATCACATTGCCTATCAGAGTCGAGGTTTCGTCAGCTGGGACAATCATCGAAAAAAAGGCCATTAAAACCAGCACACCATGGTTGATTACCGGAGGCTATGTGGTGATTCTACATTGGAAAACACAATCTTACACATCATAATTGCTGTATGGAAAATGAATGGACATGAATGTATATATATCATGATCATGATCCTGACAGTCAAATCAAACGGCTGGTATAATCTGCTACCAATTCAGGGATCAAATGAGTCAGTTGGATTTTCTGGGTCTCCCAACTCCCAACACGTTATTTTCTTGGAAGTGGTACGAGCGCGTCACCCTTTCTTCTTGGTGCCCCACTGATCCCCCCGAAAATAACCATGACAATTCCAGGACAACCTGTGATGAGGGAGTTTCCTAAAATAGGGCTACCCCCAATCATCCAAAGTTTGACCATTTGTGTACTGAAACAGACTGAAACCCATGGTGACTTGGGGCACCCCATTTTTGGAAACCGCCACTTTCAAGAAACGGTTGAATCAATGGGAATTTCCATTGGAAGCATTGAGACTTCTGGCCTTCAAGTGAGAATTTAAGAGATGGAAACACATTTTTTTTACGTGATTTAAACAAGAATAAACCATCTCCCAAATCGCCATAAATAGATTTAGATAGGTGGTATAAGGAAATTCCCAAATGGGTGGTTTGTGGCAGTGTTTTACCCACATATATCCACAGGCTTCAAACATGAATTGAAGGGACCAGTGGCTGGTCATGAGTCATGGTGAAATCCTGCTGTTGATAAATACCAGAAGTTGAATCCACTAACTTCTTGCTGGAAAAGCCCCACTGGGATATTCGATTGTTGACAAATCTTCAATTCTTATCTGTTTGGTGGTATACCTACCCCTCTGAAAAATATGAAAGTCAGTTGGGATGATTATTCCCAATATATGGAAAAATAAAAAATGTTCCAAACCACCAATCAGTTATTGAATCTTCCAATGATTCTTATCAAATCCCAGTCCTTTCGCTGGTGAAATGCCATGAAATACCAATTTTTGCCAGCCACCTTCACCCATTTCACCATGGCACCCGAAGCCGTCATCGGTGATACGCTGCACGAAGCCGCATTCAACCTCGCCGTTGGCATCCCAGCCTTACACCGCATGCCATGGCATGGGTGCACCGAAAAAGTGGAGATGATGTATACAAGGTGGTGCCCCAGTTCGTTAGCTAAGTTGGTGAACAACTTAGCACCAAGAACTATGGTTTATGGTAGATATATATATATATATATATATCTAGTTAATGGGATTGTACACCAACAAACATCACTGGGGGGGCACCACCTTGTAGCACCCCCCCCAGTTATAAGGTGCCAAGTTCAGTGTGCCACCAGGATGGCAGTTCGATTACATATTTTTTCAGCATCTGGGGGTTGCTATAGTTGTTGATCGTACCCCCAGTTTTTTGATGGAGGTATGATTGGGATATAATTCAAGGGATTCTACGAGATATGTAGGGATGTATTTGATAAGGATCTAATTATATATTGATATCTAATTCATGGAACATATTTCATGTTATATATATATATACATATGCCAACAGTATGATATTTGAGTGTGTCCGAAAATGCCTGCATTTCATATATCCATAACTACTCCGATAAACTACCGGATTTTGCATATCCCAATTTTCAGACATACCCTTATGATCCCTTATGGTGAACATCCACTTAAAATCACTTATATAAGTGATTTTGATCTTACAGAAACCCAATGAAATTGGATTGTGGAACTATGATGAACTTCGCGGCATGTTTAGGATGGTGAGAAAATATTGGAAAAACATGTTGACTCAAAAGAGCAAAAAGGGGAACAAGTCCATGCAGCAAACCGTGGTTATTTAGAAAGTCTTTTTCACCAGTCGGAGGTGAAGCAATTCCCGGAAAGTGGAGACACCAGCCACCTGGGTTTTCCGGGCCGATACTGAACTCACACTTGTTCCTGTAGCCCTCCAAGCCTCAAGGCTTGTAACTGGGCCAATTTTTGAGGTCAAAAAAACTTCCACATCACGTGAGATTGAGATTCTATGGGACCATGATTTATGGGGCTCCATAGTTCTGAGCTTCTTGATACCTCCCAATCCAAAACTCGCTCGGTAGCTCGGCAGTCCCATTGGATGATTCATGGGACAAAGAATCCATGGATCGATTTCAAGGACATGCAGGTTTGAACCCTGATTGAAACCATGAAAAATGCGGGTTTCTGTAGCTTCTTCAATTCTGGAATTATCATGAATTATCATGAATTATCATGAAGTATCACCATCAAATATCAAAGGTGAATAACTATAAGTGTGGCGTTATAACATTCTAAGCCCACCATTGGCTTGGGCATGATATTTCATGACTCGTTGGTGGTTTTAACCATCTTGAAAAATATTAGTCAATGGTAAGGATTATTCCATATATTATTGGAAATAAAACATGTTTGAAATCACCAACCAGAATGATATTTCAATGTGAGACTTGAGCCTCCCAGCTGTCTGCCGGAGTTCCAATGATGTCGTCCAGGGGACAGGCACAGCCCAGGGGTGCCTTGAGGCGAGCGTGGATGTCCCCATCATAGGATTATATATATATACAAAACATTGTAGAACTATAGGGCATGTTAATATGAAACAAAATATAACATGATATAACTGTTTTTGGGGGTGTGAGCAACTTAGTGTATCTTTATATATCTTAGTATGCTGATCATTCCAAGTTCCATCATGGATTTCCGTGGTGGTAAAGTCGCGTGCCGACCTTGCACCTGGACATTCATGGCCTTTTTTAACTAGCCAAAATGGTGGTTTTTGTGGTGATAGCATGGGATATTAATCATCCTGGATCGCCCGTTGATATTCAATACCCCGAACGACCCCCTGGTAAAAACGTATTGGATCAGGCGTCATTTTGGATGTCATTTTGGAGTATCATTAATAGGTGGTATTAAAAATTGGGGGAAAGGGATTTGTTGATTAGTCACATCTTAATGGACATTCAATTCCGCTATCCTAGGCTTGTGTGTCTACTCATACCTGTACACCCAACATCCGGAAAAGGACAGAACCCCATCAAACCAAGAAAGAATGTAGGTGTCCTACCAAGGTTTTTAAACAAGTCCAGGGATGTTCTCTGTCTCGGGATGATTTGCGCGTGAAATCCCATGAAATCCCACGCTTCGGTGGCATAGGAACCAATTTCACACCTCGTGGCATAGTTCAATTTCATCACAGAAACTTCTCTAAACTCTAAACGTGGAGCTTAGACCCAAAATGGGGTTACCCCCAAATTCTCCATGTCGTTTTGGGATTTTCCCGAAAACTCTTAGCTGTTGGGGTACCCATTTATTAAACCCCCAAGTTCCAGGACCCAGGACGCCCTGCTCCGGATGCTTTGGACCAAGCATGGCTGGTCCACGAGGGCTCCGGCTGGTTGAGGTCCTGAAGCATTTTTCACATGCGTGAGGGTACATGGAATTGTTTATGGATGTTTATGGGAATTGTTTATGGAAGTGTTTATGGAAATCAAACAATCAGTTGGGAATTCTATATCATTGCAAAGTTATAGAATTACAGGAAAACAAGATCCCATGACTTAACGTTCAATGACAAAGTTGTATGGTCCAAAAGCATCCAAAAGCTCCATAATTGTTGGTTATTTAGTCCAATTTCGCGCTAGCTCAATCGCTGTTGCTGCACCTTGCACTTCTGTGCCACTTGCTTTGTGAAAGCTCTGACCTTGGGTCCCAAAAGAAATGGAAATTGGTGACTTCACCGTGCCTGGGAAACATCCGAGAACATTCGCAGAATGGACTGTTGATTAGGCCTTTTTTGGGGCGGCTGGATGAATCGTCACTTCATTGCTTCGTTTCCTTTTATTGGTAAACACCCCAAGGGTCAACAGGGTCAACAAGTCAAGCAGGTCCTAAGCCGTCACTGTCTGAAAATGGGCTTTTCTTCACTTATCCCAAACAAGAATTTTACATGTAACGACCGGGAAAATGATAAACCATGTATAAACCAATGGGATGTTTCTCTGGTTTCATCATAAACATCGCGAAGGAAAATCCCCAAAAAAAAAACATCGTTTTTTGGTGGAGTTTTCAGCCAGGAGCCCGCACAGCTGTCTTAATGTGGGTGCTTTTCATACCTGGGAGGCCCGGAACATCCAGGAAGATCCAGCGTCCTGGGAAACCCCCAGTTCCCCATAGACAAATACCATGGTTCCGTTTTGGACATGGCCCTGGCTTGGCCTCCAATTTTACCTGAAAGTCAAAGATGAACGGTCCATGTTAAATGAATTTGAGATATGAACGTGTGTACATATCCATATGTAATATTTATATATAATATATATATATATAGTTCCAAGATGTTACAAGTATGATAAGCTAAAATTCGCTACGCAGTGTTCTGAATGCTAGTTGCTGGAGTTGCTGGAGTTTTCCCCCCAATATATCCAGTTGTGACTGGGAACCCCAGACCCAGCTGCTGTTCATAGCTCCACTCGATCAAGGGCGCCTCAACTTGCGACAATAGTGGGAGACTCTCCGGCGACCTGAAAAAGGACTTTGCGATGGAAAATGGCCAGTACGACGATTTACCGAAAATGTGTGTGTTTTTTTCGAAAAACCATAGAATTGGATGGGAAAATTTACAGGAAACCCCTATATTTGATGGTAAAAACCATGGTTTCCTGTAGATTTTCCCTTAAACCAATCCATTGAAAAAAAACATTTGGAAAATGGCCAGCTGATTTACCGAAGAGCTGGGTGATTTTCAAGAGCCATGTTACATTTACCGGAGGGTATAGCCCAGAAATTGCCATGTTGGGAAAAAACGCCTTGATGAATCCGTAGAAATCCGTAGATATCCGTAGATCATGAAATTTCCGGATCTCCCAAAATCAGAACATCTCAAAAAGCAACAACTTGGTACGGTGGTTTCACAAAACCTGCACCACTTTATAGTTTCAACATGTTTCAACCATCGGTGGTGCAGGATTTCTTTGCCAAGGGACGCTCTTATGAAGCACATCCCCAGGGTCTGGCGCGGCCGTTTTTTGGCCAGATGAGGGTCTCATTGCTGGATGCCCCAGCTGGATGATAAAAATCATGGAACATCCTATTAAGAAAAAAAGCGAAGCGGATGATTTAGGGTATCTCCATTGATGGAAAATTCATGAAACTCCAGTCTGTCAAGTCTGTCAACTCATGATATTGCCCAAATGGCCATAAACTACTTCTGGTTGGTGGTTTGGAACATGTTTTATTTTTCCATATATATTGGGAATGTCATATCATCCCAACTGTTACGATTCGTCCATCATTTTTCAGAGGGGTATATAGGTCAACCACCAACCAGTGATTTTAGAGGTACATGTCCCTGTTACCCTCTGGTAATGACTAACATAACTATGGAAAATCACCATAGAAATTTCGTGAGTTTTCCCATGAATAGCATGGTGGATCTCCAGCCATCACAGCCCGCATTTCCGGACACACCGGGTCCGCCATCTCCGTCGATTTTCTCCCACCTTTGTTCTTCAACTTCTCCTTCAGATCTTTCAGCGTCGGCACGTGTCCAGGCCTCGATCTTCAACATCTTCGACCCGAAAAAAAAAAAAACAGTGATTTTGAAAATGGTCAACCAATGGAAAACACGGAAAATTACCATAGTTTCAATTGAAATGCTGAAAAAAACTACCATATCATGGTTTCAATGAAAAACCATATGCTATTGAGAACAGAGAATTTCTACTATTGGTCTACATTGAGAAAATGGTAGATATATGAAAAAAATGTCAACGATTGGGGAACAAGCCTGTGAAAATGTTGCGGTTGGCGCGCTTAAGAAAACCAACCGAAGTTGTTCAGGGTGAAATCTTCATGGTTGCATCCCCATCCTACATCCCAAGGTCTTGTTCCAAAGTCCTGATCTTGGGGAAATCACCAGTAAATGACTATACCGATACCCATCTCCCCATATCCCCATAGAAAAAGGGCTACTCCCAACACAGACACGGGAGCTTACTAGGAAAATAAAGATCAATGAAAGAATCAAAATGACAAACATGTTCCCCAATCATTCATATAATTGATTGGAGCAACCCTGTGAACTGGTTTACAAACCCCGTACACCCTAGATGTGACCATAAACCCAACATATTGATGTGACGTATCAACCAACCGCAAGCCCTAAGAATGTATGTCGGAGCCGCGGAAAGCTGTTCTTCTTTTGCCGCTTGGCCGCTCGCTCCTGACACGACCGGAAGGCGAAAGTCGGGTTTTCCTGGGGCGATCCCATCATGAGCCAACCAAAAATGGTGGTTTATATATAATATAACCCATAGGATCCATGTATGGTATATATGCTAACATTTGGGGTATATTGATGGTAAATGTTACCATATATAGCAGCACCATGGATCCTATGGCTAATGGGATTATAAACCACCATTTTTTATATATAATACAATGGGATTATAATATATTATAATGGGATTATATTGTCCCATCAGTGGTTGAGGATATAACACTATTCCACACTATCATGGTATATTTTTGATATAGCTGGATAGTGTGGAATATCATGGGATAATATCCATCAGTGAACAATGATGGTTGAGCCAACCAAAAATGACGCCAACTAACATTGGTTGAAGCATCCATGGAAAAAAACCTGAAGAAATCCAAGACATTCCCCCAGGGTTTTTTGTGGCTGCTATGGGTCACCACGAGGATCAGTTTTTTCATATTAACCAATATGGCAGTGTGTCAAAACCTTGTACCCCTGGTGAACATCAAAATAGTGGTAAATGGATGTTCATCCCACTAAAAATGGTATTAATAGGTATTGATCCATACCCATATGAAAAATCACCACCCACTGCATAGTATGGATGATAAACCCATGTTGGCATCACAAATGGGATGGGAAAACCCGCCAACGCCGGATCAATAATAACTCATCAATCGGGGATGTAAACATTCCCAGAAAGCGATACTCTGCATTCGAATGGAACTTCCAATTCTTAACAATATTTAAAAAAAAAAAAAGCTTGACAAGATACCCATATTTTTCCTGTGTAAGCCTGTCTTCTATTGGTTAGCTACCGAATCAATTGCTCCATCAACCATCATCCCATCCTCCCACCTCTTCCGTCTTCGGCGGTTTGCGAGGCGTTCCGTCCTGCCAGTTTGGCAGTTTGAGGCGCCAAACCATCAAATTTTTCGAAGGGATTCAATTATCAAAACATGGTAGGCTCATCACAACATCATTGGTTGAATGACTTTTTAGTCAATGGAAAATACCTTTGAGTCAATGAAGTGTCTGTCTTAGAGGGCTCATCAGGTCACCATCCAGTTGGTGATAATTCAGAAATCTCTCAAGCGTCAAAAGGATGTTTTTTTTTTAATATGGCTGTGTCTCCAAATGCGGTAGACCTTCTAATACCTTCAGCCATGACCCGTTTTAGATGTTAGATAATGTCAAAGATCATTTTAGTTCATAGGGAAATAAAATCTAAAGTCTAAAAAAGGGAGGGGTGGAATGGGCTACCCTATGGTTATCCCACTATAATATCCCTAATTACTAGTATATTGTAATAATATATCCCATTATATTCCAGTGATATAGTAATGTTGAGATAAACCCATCCTAGATTCCATGCCCGGCCCTTCTCCCAACGCCATTTCTCGTTCTTATCCGTCTTATCCTTCACAGTGACGTTGAAGTCCCTGCACAGAATGCCATTGATCGCCTGCAAACAGTCAGCACCCTGCAGCCACTGGATTCTGCACGCCAAACCATGGAACCATCATGGTTTGCCGCAGCGGCTTAATGATGGGAATCATTGGATAGCCATTAAAAAAAAAAAAAAACGTTGGTAATTCCGCCATTTGCACCATCCCCCAGTTATCACCATGTTTATAGGTGGTATGTTTACTTACCATTCCCAGTCATGGCTGGCAGAAATGGCACTGTTTTACCCACCTCAATCATCATTAGTCATCCATTACCCTCTGGTAATTTAACATAACCATGGAAAATCACTATTTTTAATGGGTAAATCCACTATTTCTATGACCATTTTCAATAGCAAACTGTTAAATTACCAGGCCGGGTAATCACCATTACTGGTCAGCTGGGAACGTGTCAAAATTTGCCTCCTTAAATTTCTCCTTGTCTTCCGGCAGCACCGTGACAAAGGCCTCAGGGCCAGGTGTGAATTCCTGATGGCAGCGTGCATCCCAAAATTGCTGTATATATATATTACATATATATATACACATATGTATATATATATATATACATATACATATATGTATATATATATATGTGAACCAGCTATTAAATCCTTCAAATAATGTTCAAAGGATGTTCAAATGATGTTCAAATGTGGAAACATGATCTTCGAATCCAAAATTTCGGATAGTTACCGCATTTCAAGTCTTTCCCCCAGGGTTACAACTACCAGTATGCCAAACTTACCCACTTATATCTGGAACTGGGGGTATCCCCCATGTTCAGCTCATTGCAGCCCCAAAATAGATAGAACTGTTGGAAACCTGAACCTTATGAAGTAAATTCACACGCCTGCCAGCTTTTCAATATGTTTGCAACAACAGGGGGTACCCAAAATGGTCGTCCAAGTTCTCCGTCGGTTTTCATGGGGAAATCAATGGTTTGGTCTTTCAAATCCAACATCCCATAGGAATTTCCCCGGTAAATCCCTGCCAATATATCCCCACTGATACTACCATTTGAACTAAGTTTACCAGCCCATATTATACCGTATCATTGTATCTCCAGTAATGTTGGCTGCATATCCCTAGCATTGTATCTCCATGAAATGGTTTTGGATGAAAACCCACAATCTCCTTGTAAACACAACTAACATACCAGTTTTATATATGTTTATGTTTTCCGCAGGTTTTGACCCATCCCCAGATGGGAATGAGTCAATTTTTTGAAGGCCCAACAAACTACAGATTCTCTTCATTTTTAGGACTAAACACTCATTTTTTCCGGTGTAATTATGCAAGCTTGACCTATCCCCATACCATTTCTGCCTCAGCATCCTGAGCTCCAAACGTAGCTCCATGTCGGTAGCTTGAAGACCTTCTGCACGGCCACAGGACTCACTTCTTTCAACCTGAGCCGTGCGGTTCAGCGTGGGAAACCGAAAGGGAAACTCAAACGCCAATGTTCCTATCATCGCCGGGATTGGTGTTTTTTGAACCACCAAAGGGCATCAAAATATATGGAAATTTAGTCGGAATAAAAATGACTAGTCACATAATTAGTCATAACTTTCATAAGAATGTAATGATAATGATGAAAATGATATATAAATATAATAATAATAGTAATAAATAATAAACAACAATAATAAATAATGATAAATGATGATAGTAATAATAATAAATAAATAAATAAATAAGTAATAAATAATAATAATAATAATAAATAATAATATAAAATAATAGTAACAATAATAATAAACAATAATAATCAATAATAATAAATAATAGATTATGTATCTGAATCAGAAATAGCAATCATTATCTCATAATCTCGCAACGATCTCATGTTTTTTTCCAAGTCAAACACCCGATCCACAGCGCCAAGTCGCCACTGTTCCAGTTTCCCACTTGGCATTTTCACAAAGTCCTTGCTCTGCACATGCCTCGGGGTCGTTTTCTTAGCTGACTTCCCCGAAAACAACAGCCAAAACAGGGTAAAACTGGTTTTCTCAGAGATGAGGTTTTTTTTATGAGAAGCAGGCCCCATCCCGAAAACATATGGCAGTCACCTGTCAGACTCCCAGGGATAGTGATGTCTGATGGCCGTAGTTTAAAACTCAACCAGATTTGGAGGTGATGTTCAAAATTTCCTAGCTTGGGCATCTACCTACCGTCTGGCAATTTAATGTAGCCATGGAAAGTTACTTGGAATCTAAGTCTTAGATTATTTACCAATGAAAAACATTGCCATTTTCCATGACGAAAAGCTTGACGATGCTAGCTAGGTATATCCCCAGATCCAGATCCAGATATCCCCACGACTTCCGGACATTTGGTTGGTTAAACCATGCTAAACCCCATCAAACCATATATAAAACCCGAAAAAAAAGCAGGGGTTGACCATGCCCAACCAGCGAAATGAGGATCCGACAGGCTGGCGCCCTCGGAAGTCTGGGCTTCACCCGCCTGGGCAAAAGAGATGGGTCCTTGGGACCACCAAAAATGTTCTACCCTCTGGTAAACGTTTACATAGCTATTGAAAATGGTGATTTATAGTGGATTTTCCCATTCAAAATGGTGATTCCCCATAGTTATGTTAGTATACCTGAGGGTATCTATAAGAAAAAACAGTTCTAAATCTCTAACTGTGAAAGGCATTTTATCACCATACCAGTTTTTTGGGTTTATCACCATGGATGGATTGAAATCTCTGTAGCTTGGGCAACCTAACCCCACAGCTTCGCAATGTCATTCCAACCCATCCTGGTTGGTTCATAGGCTTTCTTATTTCATTGATAGATAAGGATCCCCAAATTTGAGATAAAGGATATTGAAGGAAAGTATGACTATGATCCCCATAACCAATCAACCATTATTTATCACCATTTATCAATGATATTCCCCATATTCAGTGCTTAAAACATGTCTGCCCCAACCCGGACGTTGCTCCACACTTTCAATCGTCATGATCATCATCATCATCATCATCGTCGTCGTCGTCGTCATCATCGTCATCATCGTCATCATCGTCATCATCGTCATCATCGTCATAATCATCATCATCATCATCATCGTCATCATCGTCATCATCGTCATCATCGTCATAATCATCATCATCATCATCATCATCACATCATGATCATCATCGCATTAAAATTTGCCACCCCCTCTGAACAATATGTTGACTGGGGTAATGACATCAACTTTATCTTCATAAGGGATCAAAATTCGCCACCCCCTATGAACAATATGTTGATTGGAGCAATCGGTTTCATCAACACTCCATCCCTCCCTCCCAGCAATGTTTTCTCACCTATAGGGCTGCCGGTGAATTTGAAACACTGCGCTTTTG
>Ga0126342_10004865_pt1 | contig 23169 bp, 9 predicted proteins | sample Cyp1metagenome_FD_92528 | JGI IMG/M metagenome (GOLD analysis project Ga0126342, IMG submission 92528) | Coral microbial communities from Lord Howe Island, Old Settlement Bay, Australia - Cyphastrea 1 metagenome | ecosystem: Host-associated > Invertebrates > Cnidaria > Coral ...
CAGCGAAAATGCTGATTTGACAAATAGAAATGGCGGTTTAATCCATGCAAGGGATGAAACCAACTAAACACATGGATTCAATCAGAGAAAAAAATACGACTTACAACCAGACATGATGCTGATGTTTGAACGAGGTTGTATTTGAATTGTTTGGGGCGATTTCAAAGACAAAGTTCTTAATTTGGTTGGAAATGGTGACTGCCATATTATACAGCTTTGATTGCCATATTATACGAACATATACAATGTGGGGCCCCTCCACTAGAAGTTGGTTTGTAAACCATTGATCATTAACTATATGGTTATACGTAATGACAAGTTCGTATTAATAACCCCCAGAAGAATTCCAGAAGGCCTAGATCCCTGAGAAGGTTGTCACCCCCAAATAGTGACCAACAAAACCAAAAATGGAATTCATGAGATTTGTAATTATATAATGGGATTCATGAGATTTAGTATGAGAAATGCTTTGAATCCATTGGCTTTTTCATTAGATTTGGCATGAGAAATGTCTTCAATCCATTTGGTTTCATAGGATTTAGACCAAATAACCTTTTCACCACCAAACAATCAAATAGGATTTTCCAGACGGGAGTTTTCTAATAGGGGGTGGCCACCCATGTTTATTTGGTGGGGGGGGGGACCAACCCAGACTAGTACTGCCAAAAAGCATGGACTGCGGGTGTTGATTAATTGTGGCTGTTTTCTAAAATGAAATTAACATTACCATGCCATGAACCATGGTCGTTTGGAGTTAGGTTCCCCCCTGGAGCTTGATCACGAAGCACTTTCAAAGCAGGGAAACCAACATTGGAACACACATACGTACACATGCAGACAAGGGGGGCCTCATACTTGACTAAGTTGATTTATAAGTCGGTTACCTAGGATTTATGGTAGATACACCAATAGTTCAGCGGATTTGTAAACAAAGTCATAAATAGGGTTTGGCACCACTTTGTACATGCCGATGAGTTGTATATCTTGCAGCATAATGACCCTATATGGGAAGATAGGTTTATAATTTGAGGTGATACCATCTATATTTTTCATTGTCGGGATACTGTATTCGTCCCTGTCTAGATGATATCACCCACTCTCCGGTACAAGTTGGCTGCTATTGATAAAGCCATTGGTCTTATAGCCTCATGAGATAGATGAAAATTCTCCAATGGTGGAGTTAGATCACCACTTCAAACCCATCATTTGTCATAGTTTTTTCCTAGGAACATTGCATGAATTTTGGATATGCTATGAAAGAACTATTACAAATGATGGGTTTTCAAATCATGGTTATATTTTGTTTGTTGGTTTTCATGGTTGGACAAAAACTCCGGCTGATCTCATCCTCATAGACCTCTAAAAAACAGGAGATTGACGCGCAGCAACTTGGCCGATTTGTTGAAGGTGGAGTGAAAGTGGGTGATTTACCGTCAAAATGTTGAGAAGAATTGGAATTCAATCATGGAAAGTGGTGTTTTAACATGTTCCTGAAACATTGAGATTTCATGGGATATGAATGGGAAACGCTCTGGTTTTTAGAGGCTCTTGTTAGGAAAAGACCCTGGAAATGGATGGAAATGGACATTTGATAAAGATTGACCCCCAAACAAATCCTTGCGGTTTCAGCGTCACCAACTCGTATCCTGAAACACTTGGAGTAAAAGAAAGGCGACTTCGACCTGGCCCATCTGGGTCTGGCCAGAAAGTAGGGTACCCCAAGTCCTCAAGTCCTCAAGTTCCCTTCTTTGATTTTCATCACCCGATAGAATTATAACGAATGATAGAGTCGTTTGGTAAACCCCACTTATAAGATGGTTTATAAACACCATCTGAATACTATACCTTTTTTTTCAGTATCATAAACCACAATATATATATACACATACAATATGTAATATAGTGAAATTGGTAAACCCCATGTGTCCATCTATTTTCCCAAGGCTGCAATACATTTCTCACATTTTCTTGACCACCTTAGCACCGTGCAAGGCAACGTGTGAGTGCACGTCGTTATGCCCAGATGAAAGATATGAAAGCGGTCGCTCTTTGGACGTTGAAAGCACCTGTTTTGGAGGGTTTATACCACTCAAGCGGCTGAATTTGGGGATGATGTTCCGAACTGACCAGCAGCTGCCTCGAACATTTCCCTACAGGATTCAACATTCCAACAGAGCTATGGAACATGGCCCTTTACGGATATGAAAAAACGCAGGAAACCCAGCACACTCGAGGGAGATCCATAGGGATCCATAGGGTACCACTGAAATCAATGAACATTTGAGGAGCTGTACCATGTAAGGCTTGTAAGGCCATATTTTCTGGCATATTCCCTTACAAAGGCCTAAAAAACAGGACATAGATATTACCAATAGGACATAAATACTCCGAATTTGACCAGAGGTACTGGTATCCGCTGATATCCCGCTATATTCCCACTGGCATTTGGAAATGATCACATGATATGATATCCAACTATATTCTCACTATATTCCACCTTAGAATGCCATTGAATTCTAATTAGATTCAATCAGTGCGTCTTAATTGAGTCAACTTTAGTTAGATACGAACTAGTATTACGTAAAATCTGTTGCTATCAATGCTAAAATGTCCTAGCCAGCGAAAAATTACCCTCCAATAAATTAACATAGACCCTGCCAAATAGAGGTTGGAAGATGGGTTTCCATTAAAAGTTGGTCATTTTCAGGGTCAACATGTTAATCTACCAGAGGGTAACCATTAAACACAATTATATACCCATTCCAGCCCCATCATCTTTATCCAGTTATTACCATTATCAACAAGTTTATTTACCTGAGGGTATATAGCTCAGATTTCCAGATATGGGTATGGATCAATACCTATTATATAATACCATTTTTAGGGGGATGAACATCCATTTACCAGCTATTTTGATGTTCACCAGGGGTACAAGGTTTTGACACACTGCCATATCTAAATACTTATGGTTATATATACTGAAAATTGGCTATGTTCATCGATTTTCAGGGTCTATCTCCCAGGAGGCGCTTCCTTTGCCGCCGGACGAGATCCGTCGTAGCATGCCCCCGCTGGACAGGCGGCCAAGTGATATGCCATTCTCGTGGGGAAATCCGAAAAATGACATGGTGGGTTTAATGGGAAAAAGAATCTATCTACATTTATATAAGTGGGGAACAACATGCGATATAATGAGGATACTAATATATATATATATATACACATACAACATATGTATATATATAATGTTTACAATATGACAATTGGTCAATAAGGACCTCACTGGGCGTCACCAAGAGGATGGTGGTCAGGATTGGTCGCGACCTCACGTCGCGACCGAACCCTGGAATGAGGGGAATTGTAGAGGTAACTATCTCAAAACAAACCTGATTTATCTGATTTCAGGTCAGTGAACTATTGTAATGTACCCAGATTTGCCCAAAGAGTCGATGCCCAAGCAAGAGAATCCTGTTTTAAACAGTTCTTTCACTAGAAATGTACTGTATATAAATGTGAGAACCAACAAAAGATCTCCAAATTTGCGGGAATCTGTGTGACAATTTAGATCAAATCCAGTTCGAACTTGGAAGAGATCTCCAATTTCAAAGTCTACTTACGCTAATTACTATTTTGTTGTCAAAAGGGTGATAAAACTTGGTGTTATATTCATTTCAATGAGGATATTGTGTATACACACACATATATATTATATTATATATATATTATATATATTATATATTATATATTATATATTATATATTATATATTATATATTATATATTATATTATATTACATTATATTACATTATATTACATTATCATTATATTATAAAATATTATTGTATTATATTATATATATATATATATTATATATATATATATTATATATATATATCCCATAAGTTATATCACATATCCCCATTATATCCCATGATATTTTCCATGTATAGATAGATGATTTACGTAGGATGTTCCCATGATATCCCCATCATGTCCCACTATATGTTCCCATTACATCCCTACTATGTACCATGTTATTTCCCATTTGGCCCCGTTTGTTTCCATGATTTACCATGATTTACAATGATTTACCCATTACAAACCACCATTTCACATAAACCACGAGAATTTCACCATGTCACCAGGCATGGTCCGGAGATGCGCTGTGGTGAATTCCTGCCCACAGAAAGCCGCTTGATCACGCGCGCCTTGGCTGTGGAAAATCCATGGTTTTTCCTAGGAACACCAGGTTTTCCCAGGAAAAGGATCTACAAATGGTGGGTTTTCATGGGTTTTCCAATGTTTCCCAGATCTAGCTGAATCTAGCTACTGGTATGTTTACAGGAGGGTACTGTATCTGCTTTTTTGCTCAGGTAACTGGGCCAAAAATATGGCCCATATTTCAATTCGTTATCCAGGTGGGATATCTTGGTGGCCGACATCCCCCATGAACTCAATGGATAAACATTGGCTGCCCAATGCACCCGCGCTGGTCGTCATTTCATACCGTCATGGATATGCACGTACAATGTCGGCCCCCACTTGTAAGTTGGTTTGTAAGCCCCATTATAAAAATATAGTTACAAGTATCATGAACCATAGTTATTGGAGTTCTAAATCAACTTAGCTATCTAGGGGCCCCACTTTGTATGATTAGCATTGCTCGACTTTGGCATTTTGTACATGTTGGGGACCTGCCGCGTACTGATACCTGGTCATGAGAAAGCGTTTTCCCACGTGGGTTACCGCCAAAGTGGTTCCGGACAGATTCTACCCTTTGGTAATTTGACAGTTTGCGAACTGGAACATCACAATTTTTGAGAGGTACCCTCTGGTAAACTAACATAGCTATTGAACATGGCCATAGAAATAGTGGATTTACATGGATTTACCCATTAAAAATTGTGATTTTCCAGTTTGTTATGTAACAGTTTACCAGAGGGTAAAATCATCGAACGAAATGGCCATTTTCCATGGCAAAAGGTTGAATTCCCAGCTGGTATTTTGGGACCTGCTAACCGAATCCTTGTGATGATGAAACCCCGGCAGTATAGAACTTCGGCACTGGTTTTGCATCCCAGTTAGAAAGTGGTTGATAAGCCCTATATATAATTATATATTGTAATTAACCCATATATCAGCATATATCTAGATTTGGTGAAGATGATTGTTCATGTTCCAAATGGTAAATTTCACTACAGCGGGAATCTATAGGTAGTTTTTGTTTATTTGTTTGGGGTTCCTTAAACAAATCCGTTTGTACATGAACTCATGTAATATAGCAGGCGTATTTCAGAAGCTTATTATATCTGGTTGGTGGTTTGGAACAGGTTTTGTTTTTCCATAATATATTGGATAATCCTTCCCAGTGACTTTCATATTTTTCAAGATGGTTAAAACCACCAACCAGATCTACACTTATATTATACATGTAATTAGCCACATTTTGCTGGGGATGCAACCCCAAGTACTCATATTGAATATATGTGTATATATATATATATGTATATGGGTATTTCAGGATTCGGGGAATCATCCTCAAATAGCCCAACCTTTCAGATTAGTGAATCATTACAATTTAACCATATATATATAATATGTATATAGATAGATACATAGATAGATAGATAGATAGATAGATAGGTAGGTAGGTAGATAGATAGATAGATAGATGACAAGATGGGCATTTTGTTTGAGACACTGGGAGTGTGGCTTTGAACCAAGCGAGTCCTGGCTGTTTTGAATGGCAGCTCCGGCGTTCAGATCACGAAACGATCAATTTGAAGCAGCCAGTGTTTCACTTGTCAAATGGTTTTTCCTTTTGGCTCCAGAGATTACATGAAGATATGCAAAAATGAAACCAATCACCGCATATGAAGACAGTCAAAACTGTCTGAAGAGACCCGTACCAATGAGGGTGTACAATAATTAGTTGGCGGCATAAAATCAGACGCGCACAGCCGCCATGCCCAGAATAAACGCAGTGGCGAAACTACCGGCCAACTTTGACGGCAAAGAACAATATGCTGCAATTTCTCCCTTGCTGCCCACAAAACCCTTGGTCGAGGGAAAAAAAAAGTTGAGTCGTGGATTTCTTCATTTTGGCATCTCCTGAATAGTTTTTCTTTAAAGAGGCACCCTTTAAAAAGCACAAAGAAAACATCCGGCGCTTCAAGCGCCGCGCTGTTCAGCCGCCATGCCCGTCTTGGCCTTGCAGCAAGATGCGGAGGATGTCTCGGATTCTGATAACTCAGAAAGCAGGCTGCAGGAGATCGGACCGCTTTGTTTCGGTTGATTGCTGCTGTTGGTAGCCTCCTGTAACACATGGCTACATAGCTTTGGAGTTTATCCACCTACAGTGATCATTTTCCAAACGGTAAACCATTGGTTTTCCACATCTATGTTAGTTTGGCGCAGGGTAAGAAAATCATCCAGGTGGTCTATTTGAATCTCCGGCCTCGTCAAACGTGGCTAGCTGGGAAATCTGCGAACTAAATGGAGGTTATATGCTGGCAAGATCATTGAACTAAAATGGTGGATTTTTCAGCAAGCCATGTTTGATTATTTTGATTCCCAGAGGGCATATAGATTTATACTAACCCCCCAGAAAGATTGCACGGTCAAGTGTCAGTAGTGGGATTTTACTTGTCTATCTCTTGCGGTTGGCTACTACAGCAAGTACAACAAGCAAGAACGCAGCAGCATGGCGAAACCCGGGATAACCGGATGGGATTCTCCATGGAGTTCCACTTCAGGACCATAGTTTTGTTACATCAAAAATGATGTCCTCCCTGAAGAAACATAGATATGGAACATCCACCATGAACCTCAGAACCTTGAAAAAGGGAGACCACCATGGATTTCCATTCTATGTTGCTGAAGGGTATCAGTAGGACTGTGATGATCTGGGGTTTCCCCACTCACTACTTGGATCATGCCATCAGTAATAACTGTTTTGCCACTACCCTCTGGCTATTTAACATAGCCATGGTATAGATGGCCCTAATCGAAATAGATGGTTTACCGTTCTTAATAGCATGGGGATTTTCCATGGCAAACTGTTAGTGATAACCAGATGGTAACTGTTCCACTGGGTTGTCCGACAAGAGGTTTTGGATCGGATGATCCCTCGGCAGGAGCAGAGTCAGAAGAAGCAAGAAGCTCGGCCCTGGGAACGTGGCGCTGAAAGATGGGAACTTACACCAACATCAACTGGGATTAACATTCTCCCACCATATGTATATATATATATAAGTCTATATAAAACTATAAGACATGAACTTATGAGACTAAAAGATTCCAAGACTCTAAGCTAGACAAACATCCAACATCCAACGTGCATCCTTTTTTGAGCCAATGGGCTTAGATCCGCTATCGTGACATCGTGACAGCTCCAAAGGATGCCTACCGGCAAAAGACCATCAATATGGAGCTGGCGAAACTCACGGGGATCAAGGGCGTGCCGGTACCTGCGCGCCCCGCGCAGCCACAGAGTCCGGGAAGGACTAAGAAGGTGTCCTGGGCGAAAAACCAAGGGGTGACCATGCAGGGTGCTGCTGCGTTTTCTCCCTAGTTGTAACGTTGGTTTATAAATGTTTATAATCCCTATATATATATCATTATATATATATCATTATATCACGATAGATTTAAGTGATATTCCACATAAACCCAGTTGTTGGAGCAATCTTCACTAACTTAGGAAACCAACTGATGCACCCTGCGACCAACTGAAAACTTGGGATGTTTCAGCAACAAGACGAGCCTGTTTTAGCATGATACAAGCCGCGGTCGCAAGACTTGGATGATTAAAATGCGTCCTCCCCTTTTAAAAAACACAACTGCCTGGGATACAGTTTGGGTCATAGTTTTTCATGGAGGAATCGTCCATTACCTGTTGACTTGTTGACTTGTTGACTTGTTGACTCGTGTCCAAGGTCAGCCAATGTGAGTGCTGAACAAAAGCCAGCACAAATGAAGAAACCTGGGAAGATTCCAGGAACAATGATGGGGAGATAACACACCCCAATGGTATGATTTAAATATGACTGGTTGGTGTTTTGAAGATATTCTCAATTGTACAAATCTGAACATAAGATTAGGCATGCGTTAGATAAATTTTCATATAGGGTAGCTCCAATAATCCACCAAACAAATAAAGATAGGATGATCTAAATATCTAATTCATTCTAATTCTAATTATATAAATGTACTATATGCATACTATATGTATCCATGCAATGTGAATCAGAGTTGCACCAAACACGGCTCTGTCTCTTGAGAATGCTGTGCTGTGGCTTCTGTGGACGATGTCCGAGGTCATTCCAAACGACTTTGTGACTGCAAAGCCGTGACTCGTTGGTCAACAAACAGTCCGAAACGACTTGGTCACGGCTTGGTCACGGGGGCTGCCGGGCTTGGCCAAGAAATGGCTTGGGCAATCATGGAGTAAAACGGTTACATGGCAATCCAAAGTTTTTGTGAAACATCTGAAGATGAGGTGATTTAATGATATACAACATCAGTGCACTTTGCATTGCCATCTTTTTTTTGACCATTTTGACCCTTTCTATCTCTTCACAGTTGTAGAGTCTATGGATCAACGATGAACATCCAGCTATGGGACATCATGGGACGCAGCGGGATGGCCAAGCAACTAGGGACCCAGCAGTAGATGCAGTGAACTGGCGACATTTGAAAGAGATCGTTCTGAGAGTATGGCTGGGGCTTGTGCTCAGCTTTTGGGATCCTAGAATAGTATAGAATAGTACTTAGATGTACTTAGTAATTCATGACATTTTTGGATTTGGCTTATTTGGATTACACTCAGTTGGCGGCTTGCCAAAAAATCCACCAGTTTGCATGGCCCTTGTGGCCCTTCCATGGAGCCCGCAAATTGCGGTGGCACTTCAAGCTAAACAGGTCCCGAGTTCTTAGTGAATTTTGCGCCTACATTGCGCCACCCATGAAGTTCATTAATTTCTACGACTTAGATCACTGTATTCCCATCCCCAATCCCCCATCCATGGCCCATGGGTGTCTCTGAAAATGGGTATATACCCCACCATTGATGACCATCGAATGGTAGGGAACATGACGCCGCGCTGCAAGGAAATCGGCCTTGGAGCGGACCTTAAATAGCACGCTGGGCCGCACCATGACCATCTTCGTGTTTATCTTGACCCTGACCTTGAAATGGAATATGTTGGGATCGGAAACCACCTGGAACCACCGGAACCACCTTTTTTGGGGCTGCTGTTGGTTGGATAGCGTTCAGTTGGTGCAAAGAAAAGTGGCTGAATTCAAGTGAATTCTATGGTTTATGGTAGATATAACTATAGACTATAGTATTCATGGGGATTATAATGATTTATATACCAACTTATAACTAGACTGATTGGTCGTTTCAGAAACATATTTCTGACTTTTTGCCAAGATTATCCCCAAGTGACCGACCACATTTTTGGATGTAGTAACCGACCACTACCAACTCAGAAGAAATTGTGGACTGCCGTTTTTTTGGCACATGTTGCATTGCTATTTCCAGCTACATGTTCAAATCTCTAAAGATGGATTGTAAGTCAGTACTGCTAATAAAATACCGTAATATCCGCAGCTTTTGTTGTTTGAACATCTAACATGTTCCAGATTCCAAGAAAATGGATGGTTTGTTTCTTATTGATAAACTATCCAAATATGTATAATATATATATATACACATACATATCAATATTTCGTTGATTGAAAAGCGATATATGTACTGGTCAAAAACTATGACCCTGGAGACAAGAGTTTGTTTTTGTCATTTTTTCAGTATATTAACCATCAATTTTTGTGGTCACCAATTTTTACCCATACCCATATCTTCCATAGGGTTCGCACATTACATCCCACTATAGTCCAATCAAAACACATCAATCCCCGCACAAAATCTTCCGTTTTCTTTGTTGGTTCAATTTCCCGTAAAAATCACCAAATGGGTCAAATTGGTCAAATTGCCATGAAATCTCCATATTTGTAAATATATTCCTATTTCATACTTAGTCGGAAAACAACAATACATACAGGATGGGGCCCCATAGCTAGCTAAGTTGGTTTATAACTATAGTAACAATGGTGTATGATACTCAAACACCTATGTTTGGATGGGGTTTTCTCAACCAACTGACATAACTGGGGGGGCCTTTCCTGTATCACCATCATTATTTCCTTGGATGTTTCCCTTTCGGAATCCCCAAAACAGAATTGGCAACATCTTAATATTCCCAGCATATTTTCCCTTGGGTTTCCCGAATCATGGCTTAAAACTCCAATATGGGAATATCTAGTTTTAAAAATTCAGTTTTTTTTTTTTTTAACTCCAATAAACTATGGTTTATGATACTGATAAAACTATAGTCATGGGGTGAAACTACACCAACTTAGCCATCACTGGGGGGGCCCTCATGGTTGTACAATATCCCACAAGAAACAATACTTGGCCCCCACATCCCATCAAAGAGTGGATGGAAGAAATCCTGCAGTTAGTAAATGGTTTATCCCATTATCATCCCATTATTTACTAACTGGTATTATAATGGGATTATAATCGGATAAACCATTTACTAGTTGGATGTTTTACTAATGGGATAATCCCATTAGTAAATGTTTCACTCAGTTGCCAATAGAAATCCCAAGTGTTGCAGGATTCAACGCAACCATCCCATCATCGTTACCCTTCGCTTTCCGTTCACAGATTCCATGGCTTTTCAAATCCCATGGCGTTCTTAAAAAAAAACAGTTCGAAGTTGGTTTATTTATAAACCATGAAATAACCCCCTATGAATACTAGTTCGTTATATCTACCAGCCATGGGAAATGGTAAACTGGTTGGTGGTTTGGAACATTTTTATTTTCCCATATATTGGGAATAATCCTTCCCATTGACGAACTCATATTTTTCAAGATGGTTATTGCACCACCAACCAGAAATAGTCACTGATTTCACTGGGTTATTAACCAGCTTAGCTATCATAAATCAGCTATAAATCCCATGAAATCCCCCTGGGAAATGGTAAATCTCCCGTTGAAGCCAGGAATTATTTGCTCCTCATCTTTCTGACGATCTCCTGGAATTCGCCGGATCGATGGTTGGAGGGTCAAGCCATGCCCCTGGCCTGCGCAGTGCCTCGGCTGCAGATCTGGGTGTGTCAAAGATGTAGAATGGATGGTTATGAACTAAGTTGTGAACTAAGATCTATTCTAAAAGGGATGAGATGACATGATATGTTTTTCTTCATTCAACTATATGTCTATTCATTCCACTATATATATATACATATATAGTTGGTGGTTTGGAACATATCTTATTTTTTCCATATATTGGGAAGAATAATCCCAACTGACGAAGTCATATTTTTCAGAGGGGTAGGTCAACCACCAAGCAGTGATTGGTTAAGATGACCAGCAACCAGATACCGGCTCTGGCTCTCAGGCGGGTTGAACATTGGGTGCTAAACGCCTCAAAAAATGGGATAACATTGGTATATCACGAGGAAAGCCTTCAGGTAAGTTGGTTGAACTAAGCTGCTCAACTGAATTTGTGTGTCCCGGGATACATACATATATACATACACAGTTCCAGAGGAGGGACAATTTTGTTGGTGATCCTTGGTGTGACAAGTCAAAATGGAGGCTGTTTGGCTGAAGGCTGAAGGTTATTTATACATATTTATACGAGTCAGGGATGGAAACTAACTTCAACAATCAGGAATTCAGCGACAAGTATGGGAACCTTATACTGGTTGGTGGTTTGGAACATTTTTTATTGTCCATAATATATGGGAGAATCCGGTCAACCACCAACCAGTATAGAATCCAGCATAGAATTCCTGCACAAAGGGTCTGTTTCTCTGTTTGCAGATGAATTCTCTGGAAATGATGGGCAAACCAGATTTCAGCAGCATGGAACCATTCAATCACCGGGCCAGTCATGGCAGTTTATAGATGTACCCCGGGACTCCCCAAGGCACCATGGGTTTCAATACAAAAATGGATTAATATGGTCATCCATGACTTGGATGATTTGGGGTAGCACTATGACTTCGGAAACCCCCATATGTATCTACCATGAAATAGCCAAAGCAGGTGAAATGTTCTGCTAAGTCAGGTGAACTGGTTGACAGTTCCTGCCTGCCTCAGAGATGGTTCGGCGTGCCTTCTGTATGAGGTCAAATGGATGTAAATCAAGATATAATCAACGTTATAGACCGGAAGAATTGTAAGGTCCCGTTCAAAGAGTGTTCATCATCTTTGAGAGATTTAGCAATTTTGACTACCCGCAAACTGCAAACCATTCGGATTGTATTTAGTCGCATTCTGTACAAGGTGGTGCCATCCCAGTCATGTTTTTCTTGTTCTATTTTTTTCTATAAACCCTACTAACTAGTTCTCACCATCTGATCGGCAACCTAATTAGTTCAACCAACTTAGCTAACGAACTGGAGCACCAACCTCCCTTGTTCAGTGGTCAAATCCCCTTAAAAGCACCCTTTCTCATGACGATCGTTGTGTCCGGTCGTAAGCTAAGCTAGGCCTTCTTGGTGGGGACGCATCTTTACACCGCCGTACCGGTGTCTTGGTTGCGGGGCAGTGCTCGGCCAAGGCTGAACCTGGTTGGTGGTTTGGAACATGAATGGATTACGACTTTCCAGAAACAGTTGGGAATTTCATCATCCCAACTGACGAAGTCATATTTTTCAGAGGGGTAGGGTTAAAACCACCAGTGAACGCTTTTTTCGGGAGCGCTGTTCAATATACCACTATTTTCGGCAGGGGGACGTCACTGGAACTATCTCCAAATGGCCAGGCACAAGGATCACAAGGCGGTTGCTGGATCAACGGCTATCAAACAGTGCACAAGGTAGTGCCCCCCTTTTCCCCCCCCATGATCACGATCACGATTCGTCAGCATGGTTCCTAAGTCATGGTCTAATGACTTGGATGATGTGGGGTACCCCAATATTAGGATATCCTCCACTTAATAATACAAGATAATATAATATATATATATGATATAATATATGATATAATATATGATATAATATATGATATAATATATGATATAATATATGATATAATATATAATATAATATATGATATAATATATGATATAATATATATGTATAATACAAATATAATAATAATAACATAATAATAATAGTAATCATAATAATAATAATATAATAATAATAATTAATATATATATACACATAATATTTCTACCACACACCCAGGCAAACATGGGGCATCAACCTGCAGGACAATACACACTATGCATCTTCTTTGCTCCTGTTTGAAATTCATCATGATTCCATTAAAGTTGCCCAGTGGATTTCACAGATACCTTGGGACCAAACATCTTGTCCTGAGATGTAAATGATATAATGAAATACACCCAATCATCAACCATCCCAGATTAATATGGTAAATTAGTATGGAAAAAAACATATATGGTACAATAAACCCAGTGATATAATGAAATATATAAACCCATTTGCTGGGGTCATACACCAAATTATCCAATCATAAACCCCAAGTGGGGATGGTTTCGCAACTTTTTGGCAGCCCGATAAGGGCCTCATGAATTTTGGTTCCGCGCAGTTCCAGTTATGCTGGATATACAACTATAGTTATAGATGTTATGCTGGAGCCCCGTATCCCAACTTATAGGGTCATCATGTACTGCCACGATTTTTTCTCAGGTCTTGTCCAGCTATTCTGGGCTCATGGTCAGTGAGACGGGAGTGGACTGGAAGACCTACTTCGTGCCGCTGGACAGAAACTCCCAGAAACCACGTGAATGGATTATCCAAGATATAGATATCAACATCAGGGATAAGGATCTTCATCCCAGTTGATGGAGCACACTTTTTCTAATGTTACTGAATATACCTTAGGGGAAAGGTTTATATATATGTGCTTAAAAGCCCTGGTCAAACCCCAGGAAACGGATCTACAAATGGTTGGTTTTCCACTATGAACGTTTACAGGAGGGTTAGATTGGGGATATCTCAAGCCAGAAAAGGAACACACCAACAGCACATGAATTTTGATGCAGGGTAAGACTGGCGGCATGAAGTGCAGATGATTTTCTTGGTGAAAATCAGGAGATACTGGAGCAAAGCAGCAAAGCATCCGCCGGCCGTGCCACAGTTTGGTGTTTCAAAGTCTTGTTGTTCTCTCCAGCAAGAAGTGAGGTTTTTTGATCCCAACTTATTTCGTGTCTTTGTTTGAGGTAATGTGTTACTTTCCCAATGGGAAATACATCAGAAATATATGGAATCCATGGGAATCCATAGTTTTTTTCAGGGCGACCTTAAGCAAAATCCAAGATTTTTACAGTACATGATTCCATGATGTTACTTTTTTTGCTCCCAAAAAACCACAAAACCAGCGATGGAGCACCACCAACCACAGGTCCTATCGTCTCGCCTATTTCACCTCCGTCCCTGGCGTGATTTTGATGTGCGAAGGGAAGTGGCAAGGGAAGTGGCAGGTGGCAATGACGCTGAAATCCAGCGAAACTGGAAGCCGGAGCCCATTGAGTTTGATCAAATGTGTCGCGTCACCAGATGAATTACCAGAGTTGCTGTCAAGATTGCCCTTGAGCTTGACAAATCCTTTCTATTCTAGTGGATGCCCAGTTGGATCAATTCTGGTTGATTGAAAAACTGGGGAAAAAACTTCTCGATTCTAGGTCTCCGAGAATCCTTTATTTGCAGCCAATTTCTGGCATAGTTTTTTTTTTCAGAACGCAGTTGATTTCTTTTTGACAAAGCAATATATGAACCAAGCCCCTATGAAGATTTTTCGATGGATCTTTGGAAATCTTGGATGATAGCTTCCTCCAGCCAATTGGGGTGGTAGAAATGGGTAGAAGAAATAAACCACTTTAAGGTGGGATAAAGAATTTGAGCGTTGACCTCTTTATTGAACAATTTTTTCCAAAGTATATACAGACTATACTGCATTTGGGGTATTTGGAGCAACCCTGTGTTCTGATCATTGTAGGTCATTCTTTGTGGTTGGTGGTCGAAAACAATGTCATCTAGGACACACCCAACATATCCCAAAATTATGATCTAATTATTATACTGGTTGGTGGTTTTTGGAACATTTTGTTTTTTTTCCATATATTGCGATAAATAAATCATAATCCCAACTGACTTTCATATTTTTCAGAGGGGTTGAAACCACCAACCAGTGATAGATAACTTCAAGGAAACACATGGAAACACCAAAAACCCTAGGAATCATCCAAAATTTGGGTTGAACACCAGTCACTTCCAGGTACTTTGGCCCCGGCGACCGGGCAGCCTTTGGACTACCAGATGGTGGCAACGAGGAGCTGAGTTGGAAAGGGTAGTTTTCACATAGAACATCTGTACCTTTCATGTCCTTTCTATTGTTCATCTTTCCATATCTTTCCTGTTGTTGTTGCACCCTTTTGAGGTCCGTGGGAAAATCATGGAAAATCCATGATTTGCTGTCGCCACACTTTTCAACCAGTCCGTATATAATTCGTTAGTTTGGACATCCTAAGATAAGAGATTTATATAGAGTTTGACTCGGGAGAAGATGTGCAGAAGATTTTGATTCAGCCCTGCAAAGCAATGGGGTAATTCCTAGAATGTTCTTAGAACTGTTTGTGTGAACAACTTCCACCATTGGCCGACTTCTGACTTGCTTTAGGTTCAAGCTCTCTAGTGAATGAACTGCGCTAAGTGCCGTCAGTGTAAGGCTCAGGGTAACGATTCTTGGTGTCAGGGTTGCACAGCACTTGAGGCCTTAAATACTGAGTTGCACGCACGCTGGTCCATTCCTGCTCTCCGCTGTGTGGCCAACGACATTGTCGTAAGTGCTATACGCGCGGTCAGTGCACTGAGGACCATTGCGGGCAGCATTGAAAGCGCTGGGGCATCCCGAGCTGCTACAAGAAGTGCTGAGCAACCTCAGGCCAGTGGTGTGGACAGACGGCACTCTGGTGATACCCACCGTGAGCGCAGTCGTGCTCCCTTGCCTAGGGTCAAGTCGCCTCCCCCGTCCACTGACGGTGAGAGTGAGGAGGAGGAGGAATCTGAAGAAGACTCCCCTTTGGTGACTGGCGCTGCAGGGAAATCAGATCCTGCGAGACGGCCTCCGGAGCCACCAAAACCTCCAGAACCACCACATCCTCCACGAGAGTATCGTTCTGGACATCGAGAAGAAGATCAACACCGTCAGGATCACCTGGACGATCGTTGTGAGCTCCCAAGAAGGAGAGAATCAGGCAAGAAGAGGAAAGGGCGTGGTTCACGCGGAGGAACCAAGCACGCAAGGAAGTACAGGTTGTTGGACAACCCTGAACTGGTTATTCATCAGCGACCACCAAGGAGTCACTGGCAATCAGATAGGTCATTTGCTGGCTAAAGGCCGCGCGAGGACCGACGCTAGTATGGACAGACCTAGTGGAAAGGAATACCGCCTTGAGGATATTACAGAATGGAACAATCTTGCAGTGGAGCGAGAGGACATTGTGGAAGTTCATCTGCCGAGCACAAATGTGGAATGCGGAGGAGACCTGTGGGCCGGTTTTTGGGTCAAGCAGGTTTTGATTCAACAACATGGAGACTATGTGGCCCATGTGAGGAGTTTGGGCTGCTCAGATCCGGACTGGTCCCGCTGGTTGTCAGGACGCTTCAACCGTCGCGTGGGCTCAATTCATTTCTGCGCATCAAAGCCTTGCGTAGTGGTCGACGAGTACACGCTCCATGTCACAAGGGTCCGAATTTTCGACCTGGCAGCTTTCGAGCGATCCTACATGAACACCTACACAAAGCGGCAGATCGCCAAGTGGGTCTTGGAGCCCTTCGACGAGATAGGAGAAGCGTTTGTGGACGTGACAGGAGCTACACCAGGAGCTTCCAGAGGAAGACGATGGAGATGGCAGGGACAGGACAGGAGAGCCACCCTTGGACCCCAGAGCCAAGGGCGACACGCCCAAACACACTCCTGGCGACAAGGCCAGGGCAGATGTTGGAGAAGGCGACAAGAGGAGACGAGAAGAAGAGAAACCGGCTGGCAAGCGCCTAGCAACAGAGGAGGAGAGGATACGCCTACGTGCTCGCCTGGAACATGCTCGGGAAAAGATGCTCAACAGGCGGCCTCCTCGACCCGCTGGCGATGGTGCCGAGCGAGATGTCGAAGCTGCCAAGCAGGTAGAGCTCTCACCTTCCCCAGGCTATTCCGCCTCAGTTGTGGAGGAGGAGAATCTGAGGGAGAGAGCCCTGGAACTCGACCCTTTGGAGCCGAACCGACCTCCTGCCGTACCCCCGAAAGACCCTCGGAAGAAGCCAGTCGAGGTAGAAGAACCTACCAAGAAGAAGAAGAAGAAGGACGCTGGGGGCCCTGTTCGCCCCCGAGAGGGCAGCCGCGAGGTTACAAAAGATGGCACTTTGAGAACCTTGCAGACTCAACTGGTTCTGAAAGCCCAGGAGATTGCCCAAGAGAAGGCCCAGAAAGAAAGAGAGGAAAAGAAGCGCCATCATCGGAAAGACCCCAGCTACAAGTTGGCCAAGATCCTTACTCTTGCTGTTCAGGGGGGACGGAAGCGGAGGGGTGGGTCGGAAGGCAGTGGCAGCAGTTCGGGGCGTCATCCGAAAGATCAGAAGAAGAAGAAGAAGAAGAAGCGCCGGGGGAAGCCCAAGAGGGATGGCAGCGATCCCAGTTCTCCCCGTGGGAGCTCACCGACGGGGAGCTCCGGAGACAGCTGGGGTGGCGCCTCCTCGGGTTCCACGAGCAGCCAGAAGGAGAAGCTCACAGCACCGCTCAAGAGGAGATCCAAGAAAAAGCCTGGAAGCGTTCTTCAGATGCTACTTCAACACGCTCGAAGCCAGTTGGACCAGTCGTCAAAGGTCGGAATCGGAGGGGAAGACTCTGTGAGCGTGGTCAAGGGCGTCAAGATGGGGTCGTACTTCGCGATCTGTGTGCGGCCCCAGAACGCGATGGGGCAAGCGCGAGAGCTGCACCACATCTCCCAGGCGTTAGACTTGCTACGCCAAGGGGAGTTGGACTCCCTGGGAGATGTCTTGGCAGGTCGGTTCATGTCCGTGCATCAGAGTGTGCTGGACGGAACCTGGACCACAGCCAGGCATCTGGAGCTCATGCCGTTGGAAGATGGCACCGCGGCAGGGCCCGAGGTGGTGCTGGAAGCAAAGCGCCATGCACGCTTAGCAGCAAAGCTAGCGTCAGGCGACGCTTGGACGTGGAGCAGCGGAAGCAAGGGCAAAGGAGGCAGAGGACGCAATTCAAACTGGCACGAAGGTGGAGGAGACAGCAAAGGCAAAGGGAAGAAAGGCAACAAAGGAAAAGGAAAGGCTAAGAGTTGGAATTCCAGCGAGAAGGACGGGGACTCCAAGATCAAGGAGAAAATTCCCGAAAAATAGGCAGGTGTGATGCAAGGAGAGATCATTCTCTGGCTATGGCCGTGGAGAATTCAAGCGCTGAGGCTAATGTTACAGTGCAGCTATCAGTGGCCTGTTTGAAAGAAGCGATGGGAGCGTGCACTTCATTTGACCAATTAGGGTGCATGCTTGCTTGGCTAGCGGTCGCCGATGCTGCGCATTTTCGCTCAGATATCATTTTGCAAGAATTTGGAAGCTTGTGGCTACGTGATGTCGCCAAGACCAAGTCAGCCCGAAAACAACGTAAGGGCGTGACTTTTCCTCTCAGGGAGGGAGAGCTTAGTGATCTGGTCCAGATCTTTGCAACCAAGGCGCTGGCTCAAATGGCCGATGCTGCCTTTGCAGATACATGGTCGTGTAAGGCTTGGGTCTATACGATGATGTGTGCCTTGAATCATTTGGCTGGAGAAAAGGCAAGATTAGGACCTGGGCGCTGGAGTGTCTCCGAGCGTCGCGTGGTGTTATCCTTAGAGAGCGCTGTGCAAAGGCGCAATGGTCGCTCTGTGGCTCACCCCACTTCCGAGATGGAATGGCAAAAAGATGTGGGGAGCCGTCAGGTAGGGTATAGTGGAGAAGAACAATCGGTTTGTCATGTTTTAACTTGGGAGCAGGTTGAACCAGCCCTGCCCCCTGCAGATCATGGGGGATGCATCGACACTTTAAATTGGGTTGGACCTCGAACACGCGACTTTTTGACTTCCCCAAAACTGTTGCTTAAACCTCAGGATGATGTGGTTCTTCCCCGAATGCCTGGTAAAATACACATTAAAGAAGAGGATCGGATGCGCATTGCACATGAACTTGTGGCTAGGAATGTTTGTGATTGGATTCCACTGGAGCAAGTTTACTCCGTGAAAGGAACCAAGGTGTTGAACGGGTTGTTTGGTGTTGCAAAACCCTCTTCGCTTAGTGATGGTAGAGTAGTACTCAGGTTGATCATGAACTTGACTGGATCAAATGCAACACAACTTCAGTTGGAAGGTGGCTGTTCGAGTTTACCCAGCATTGCATCATGGCAGAGCATTGTGATTGATGATAACCAGGAGATCAGGATTCATCAATCTGATATGTGTTCAGCATTCTATCTATTTAAACTTCCGGCAGTTTGGAGAGGTCATTTGGCGTTCAACATTGTCGTTGATGGGACTGAGATCAACTGCACTGCAGGAAGATCTTATGCTTTGTGCTGTAATGTGATACCAATGGGATGGTTGAATAGCGTGGGGGTAATGCAGGAAATTTCTGAGAATTTGTTGTCAACCAGGGGTCTTCATAGCATTAATCAAATTTCTCGGGGGCGTGCTCTACCGCCATGGATGAATTCAATCTTGGATGAAGCAGGGGAACAGAATTGCAGTTGGTGGCATGTCTATTTAGACAACTACGCTGGTGGAGAAAGGATCACCCCGGGCGATACAGCAGCTGGAGCATTGCAGTGTCATGAGTTGGTTGAACGAGCTTGGGAAAGCGCAGGGGTAGTGTCCTCAGCAAAGAAAAGGGTGACGGCGGCCCGTGAGGCCACTGAACTTGGAGCAGAGATCAATGGTGACCACAAAACACTCGGGGTCTCTACGGGGAAGCTAGTCAAAGTAATCCAGGCAACACTGTGGATGCTCTCACGGCGTTTTCTGAATCGCAAGCATGCTCAAATCCTTGCTGGGAGATGGATCTTCATTTTACAATTTAGGAGACCGGCAATGGGTTACCTTCAGAAGACGTGGAAGTTTATTGGCAGCAAGACGCCTCTGACAGCTCAGCTGAGGGAAATAGTAAAGCAGGAATTTTTGTGCCTGATTTCAGTTGCCCCGCTTCTTCACTGCAATTTGGGAGCTGGAGTCAGTGATTTTGTACTTTGCACTGATGCCTCAGAGTCTGGAGGCTCGGTAGAGTTGGGGACTGAGTTAACTAAACAAGGTAGAGACTTTGTGGAAGCTGCAGAACATCAAGAAAAGGTCAGAGGAGCTGGGGTCACTCCCATTTTAATTGTGAGTTTATTCAACGGCATTGGAGGTGCTTTCCGATCGTATGACATGTTGGGTTTGGAACCTATGGGGCGCATAGCAGTGGACATAGATGAATCAGCAAATCGGGTTACGTCACGGAGGTGGCCAGGGTGTATTATGGTGAAAGACATTCGAAGCATAGACCGAACTCTTGTTAGGTCATGGAGCTTGAAATTTCTCCGAGTTGAGGAGATTCACTTGTGGGCTGGTTGGCCGTGCGTGGACTTGTCCTCGGTCAAGTTTGGCCGTGCCAATTTAGAAGGACCTCAAAGTTCACTGTTTTGGGAGATTCCCCGGGTCAGAGATCTCTTTGCCCAAGAGTTTGGGAGCTCAGTTGTTTTGCGTCATGTTCTTGAGAATGTAGCCTCCATGGATGAGTCTGCAGCAAGGGAGATCAGTGAATTTATGGAAACCTGGCCATACAGGGTAGACTGCGCTGACGCTGTGCCTATGAGAAGACCCCGTTTTTGTTGGACATCTGAAGATGTAAGTGGCTGTTTTCATGACATTCAGGTTGAGAAGCAACGGTACTGGTATCAGGTTACAGCAAAGGCGGAATACCCGGAGTTAAATCAGTGGATTACGCCAGGTTATTCCTGGGATGGATATGCTTCGGGAGCAGTGCTCCCCACTTGTTTGAAAAGTATACCGAGACGGTCCCCTCCTGAACGACCAGCGGGGTTGGAAAAATGTAATGAAGCCACTTGTCGGCGTTGGCAGGAAGATTCATTTAGGTACCCCCCATATCAATACAATGAGAAGTTCTTATTTACAACTAACAGTACTTGGAGGCTGGTAAATGCTGAGGAGAAAGAACTCCTAATGGGGTATGGGTATAAGCATACAGCATTGGCATGGAGCGCGTCTCGAATCAAACAAAATCCAGTGGGTTTTTCAGACAGCCGTCACAAACTGTTGGGAGACTGCTTCAGTGTTTATTCTTTCATTTTATTTGCAGCTGCATGTTCCAAACGATTCTTGCCCAAACTTTCCTATAAACACCTGGCGAAACGAATGGGGGCTGCACCTGGGTTCAGACCTGTTTTGAAAGCACAGATTCCGTTGACACGCTCATTGGCATATGGAAGTTTTGGACACCATTCAAATCTTTTCAATCAGGGGGTTCAAATCCTTAATCGGTTTTTGCTGAGAAAGACAAACCATACAGGGAGCGACATCAGGGTTATTTCTGGAGATGTGTTAAATTCACGTGCATTCCCGCGTCAATCAGTTTCAGCCGGCTGGTGGAAGTGGAATCATGCATTTCATACGAGATGGAAACAAACTTCACACATCAACGTTTTGGAACTTGAAACAATTTTACTGGGTCTGAAGTTTCAGATTACCAGGCTGAAAGCACAAGATCAACGAGTTTGTCAATTCACTGATTCATACGTTGGGATGAGTGTTGTAAGTAAGGGGCGTAGTGGAAGTTTGCAATTGACAAGGGTTCTCAATCAGATTTCTGCTCACCTTCTTGCATTTGGCATTCAGATGATCATGGGGCATATCGAATCATCAAAGAACCCTGCCGATGAGGGGTCGCGACAATGATCATCAAGATTGGCGTCCCCGTTTGATTGCTGGGAGGTTTTCCCGTGCAGAGCGGGTGAGACAAAGGGCGTGCATCCAATTAGAAGATGCTGCTCTTACTGAGAAAACCCTGACTCGATACTACAGCGCACTTCGCAAGCTTTTACCATATGTGGAGCAATGCCCCGGGGAAGAATTTCTGGATTCTTACGTATGTAGATGGATTCGAAAGATGTGGCGCACAGGCGAGCCTCTGTTAACAATTGGAGATGGGCTCAGTGCATTACATTTTTATCAACCTTGGACTAGAAAGCGTTTGCCGCACAGTTGGAAATTATTTTCAGTCTGGAGGAAAATTGAGGTGCCGTCAAGGGCACCACCACTCACCCTTACGTTGGTGAAAGCTATGTCTGCCTATGAATGGTCTGAAAATAATTTTGAGATGGCGGTTTTACTACTTCTCAGTTTTCACTGTTTGCTGCGCACAGGAGAAATGCTTTCTGTTACTGCTAATGACTTTCAACTTGGCAAGACGGCAGGAGTATGCTCTTTAAAGCACACCAAATCGGGCATACGGCACAATGCTGACGAAGCTATTAGCATTACTGATATGCTTGTTTTGGAAACTCTACGAATTTTGGTGCAATGTCGTTTGAAACAGAATTTAGGTTCTCTTCCTTTGTGGTCCGGAACTCCTGCTCAATTCAGAACGCGGTTTAATTCACTTTGTTCCCTTATGGATCTGAATAAATATCAGTTTCGTCCGTATTCATTACGACGTGGCGGAGCTACGCATCTTTTTCAGTGTACAAATAGCATGGAAACCGCGTTACTTCGCGGGCGCTGGGAATCAACCCGCGTTGCCCGTTTATACATAAGTGATGCACTCAGTTTCATTCCTTCCATTAAATGCAGTCAACATACCCTGGACTTTGTGACAACTTTTTCTTGGTAAGCACAACTGGAGTTCCATTTGTGCGGACGCAAGCTGGGAAGCGTGGACAGCCGTGATGAAATTTCAAATCCGTTGTTTATTTCGGAAGGTTTTTGCTATAAATGTTTCTACCATGAAACAACTTTCATCTCTACCATGAGATGTGTGGTTCAATTCTGAACATGTCTCTACCATGAGACACCATCTTGTCGAATGA
>Ga0126342_10004866_pt1 | contig 23166 bp, 21 predicted proteins | sample Cyp1metagenome_FD_92528 | JGI IMG/M metagenome (GOLD analysis project Ga0126342, IMG submission 92528) | Coral microbial communities from Lord Howe Island, Old Settlement Bay, Australia - Cyphastrea 1 metagenome | ecosystem: Host-associated > Invertebrates > Cnidaria > Coral ...
ACAGGCATCTTCTGGAGACAGACACCCCTACAAAAACAGGCTATATGTATATATTTACAGTATATGTGATTATAATCCAAGTCAACCCCATTAAATCCTATGAAATCCCAATTAAAATAGACGATGTTCCCATATTTTCCCATTCAAACTGTCATTTTTCCGATGCCCCCGGGAAATCCGGGCACCTCAGGATCCTTTCGCAGCACCGTAGTGGCGAAGGCCAGCGCGGCACCGCACTGCCGAACGGCCAGGAGCACCACCTGGCGAGCGGACTGATATTATGTATAAAGCATGCTGTGTTTTATACGTGCGTAACATAGTTCCATACTTTATATAGATAGCTTATATTGTTATATTAACTTATATAGTTATAGAAAGTCTGTATACGTAGTCATATAGCTTATATAGTTATATAGTTAGCTAGTTATATGTATGTATATCTATATCATATAATATATATATATATCCGTGTGTATGTGTTAATACGGATTACTAGTGGGTTGTTGACGGATTACTCATGGATTATAATGGATTACTAATTGATTTACTATTGATGGATTATAGTAATGATTATAGCAATGGATTCCATAGAATTGAAGAAGGGAATATCAACCACTTGGTGTCCAAAAGTTGTGATTTGAAGGGGACCGATATGGGATTCATATGGAATTATATGGTGGGAATTCAACATACATGGTTAGCACAAGCCATAAGCTGATTATCCCAACATTCTCCAACTGCTGGGAAAGCATCGAAAACAAAATCGACACACTTGATGCAAGATATTGCAAGATCCACCTCTCTGTCTTCACGCAATGCGGCAGAGGCAAATTCCAAAGCAGCACCATCCCGCCGCACTGCAGGAAGCACGACACTTCGGTCTGCCTGGTCTCCAGCTGGAAACAGCTAGAAACAGCTGGAACGGAATTCGAAGGTGGAACCCAAACTGCTTGCTTTCGAGTTTGCGCCTGCAAGTGCCTTGCAGCGGTTTGAAGTGCCCATCCACCAAACTGCGAAATTTGGAGTCCACACTCCCATATCCTGCACTCATCTTTGTTGGAAGCACAGCTGTTGAATGTTGGGCAGTGAATCGTGACAGATCAACTTGCAAGCGCCGCAGTCCAGCCAGTTCTCTCAATGGCGGCCAACACAATTTCGCGGTCTCCGCGCAACTCGGGCATGGCATAGGTCAGCGCATAGCCATTCTGCTTCACGGCGCGCCTTGGCTGAAGGTCTTGACCCTCATGTGCTTACTGTAAACCGCGAAGGCTTAAGATTGTATGGTTTCGATGCATGGGATCAGTTGAGAATGAACAGATGCTGGCTCATTCTAGTTCCAAGCATTCCAAACGACGTTTCACCTCAAGACAGCGCTTCAACTGATCAACGAAACCGATTTCGTCCTGGCCATTGCTGACGATCTGCAGCACAAACTTGCGGTCACCCCGCAGGTTCAGATCAGCAAATTGAAAGGCATTTCCATCTTGCGCCAACGCTGTCAGGACCACCTGACGGGAAGATATGACCCAAAGTCCCAAAAATCAAGACTCCAATTCAAGACATCTGAAGAGCACCAGTGATCACCAGTGGGACAGCCAAGATCAAGATCCAGCACCCGGAGTATTTCTCTGGAATTTCCATTCCAGATCCACGCAATCATCACGCATCCTTCAGGAAACGGATTGTGTTTTGGAGATACTGGAAAAAGTGCATACGGTAATTCTTGGTGGTGATTCCCCTTTCCAGCCGTGAGGTTGTTGTGAGACTTCCCCCTTCAAGGCGCAGCCTGACCTGATGGTCAGCCTGTAGCTCAGCATCTGCAAACTCCAGTGCCAGGCCATGCCGCCCCACAGCAGCAAGTACCACTTCGCGGTCTGCCTGACACAACCAAAGGTGTCAGGGAAAATCTGCAGGAACCCATAGGAAACCAATGGTTTTACATGTATTTCCCCCCAGATGTAAGGGGGTGTCCTGCCCATTTTCCCTGAAACCAATACTGGGAAACTATGACACCAAAAACTGGCTGAAACTATGGCGACCAGTTGGCAGGTAGAAAGATGGTAGAAGGGGAGGGTCTGTGAGACCGGTGGGGGACGTGTGTGGTAGTAAGATTTCCCAGCAACTAGTGAGTCCGCCGAGAATCAAAACAAAGCCTACGGCTTGCAGGGTCCGCTGAAAGAATCCAACAACTTTCAACTTGAAATGCGGTGCTCGCAAATTGGAAAGGCCGGGGAAGGGATTCCAGCAATTCATTTTCAGCAAGTGAGTCTCCATCATGCCTGGAGAGAGTTGCTGGCACAGGCAAGATTGAAACCACACCTGCACATCAATGGTGTCTTGCTGGACAGCACTGGTGGTACGGACCACCCAAAAGTCAAAAAACACAAAGTTTGGTTTATGCAAGCGCTCAAGGAATCACTCTCGTCATCACTCTCAACTTCGAGCAGTAGACCCAGCCACCTCCGGACAGCTTCGAGAACAACACCTCTGTCTGCCAGCAAATCTGTTGAGGCCCATTGCAGGGCATCATCATCTGCCCGCACTGCTGCCAGAAGAACTTCGCGGTCTTCCCTGTGGCAGCTGGAAACATTCCAACACAAGAAGTATCAAGGGGCCGGATTGATGATGGGAAGAGGCATCTTGTACAGGCTTCAATGCCACTGCAGTGCCAATCAATGCTCAGTTGCTTCTGCTATATGATGGCGCATACTCCATTATCACCGCGCCTGACTATGTCTGGAGCCGTGGAGAGGTCGGCTGCCTGCGGGGCCATCACGGACATCTCTGTCTAACTTGGCCGGTGGCTTTCAGGATATCGCAGCCACGAACCTGCGAGACGTTCTCCAGCCACTCCACTTGCTCCCTGGTGCGCCGGAGCAGTGTTAGCTCCAACACTCCCAAATGTAGGATCTTGTCCAACTCCAACTCCTGCCGTTCTGATTTACTGCACCATAACCATGTCTCTGGCATCACAACTAGTAGGATTAACTTTGGTACACCTTGGGCTGCCAAAAAGAAAAAGTTTAAGACTATCGGAATATTCTGCTCCTACATTCTCCTACAATGTGGCACCTTGCTTTTGCAAAATCATATCTCTCATTCCACACCCCATAGGAAGCTCCTCCAATGACACAAGGAGCTCATAGCCGCCCCACAGCAAACGCTGCTCAGCAACCCCAATGCCAGTGGCACTGGCCACTTTCGCTTTGATCGCCTGTCTCGGCGGCACATGTTGTGGATCCAGTTCTCAGGATTATGGCGACCAAAAATAGGTGAGAAAACATGAGAAATTCCACATTTCCTTTGAAATAGTTAAATAGTTTTGAATTACTGTTGTATGTTTGGAGAGGACTACTATAAATCTGGAAAATTACTTTCTTCGAGTGATCCCCACCAAGTGACATTCTATCTGGCAGCCTTTCTGGCATTCTATCTGACATTCTACAGTATCTGGCATTCTATCTGACATATATTCTGACATTCTATCTGGCTTTCTTTCTGGCATTCTATCTGACATTCTATCTGGCATTCTATCTGACATATATTCTGACATTCTATCTGGCTTTCTTTCTGACATTCTATTTTGGAATTCTGTATAGTTGAGGTCCGGCAGTGCCCACTGAGATCTGGAGCTCGCGGTTGAGATCCAGCAGTGCCCACTGCTGTCTGCAGCTCGCGGTTGAGGAGCTGGAGGACGAGGAGGAGGAGGAGGTAGAGCATTGTTTGGGGTGATTTAACTGCACAATTCTCAAAAAACATCAAGAGACCATGGTTTTTGCATGTTTCTTTCGTTCAGACAAACTTTATATGCCAGATTTTAATAGATTTTATAGGTCGGTAAACCCACTGGTTTGCCCTATAAATCCCGACTTCTCCCTTCAGTAGCCGCGCCCCCGGCCCCATGGGCCCCATGGCACCTCCATGGGCTGCTGGCGGCTGGCCGAGATGCAGCACAACTCATCGCCACTGAGGTGACGAATCAACACCCGCAGCTCATCCATGGCGCGATGAATTGTGATTTGTGATCGATTCTGTGCTCAGTCATTATGTGTTATTATGTGATGAATATTATGTATTATAATTATTATGTGATGAATAATGTAATGAGTCATGCAATCAACTATCTCATTGATTATAACCTTTTTTTCCGCGCACCTTTTTAGCTGCAGAGTTATAACCTTCATTCTGTAATTGCAGAGGTAGTGTCATTATCCCAGGAAGCGCCAGGGTGGTAATCTTTTGGTAAACTTGCTAAATACATCTAAATACTGTCCAGTTTGTGTGGTCAAGTCTTTTCAAAGAGGTCATCGACCTCGCTAACACAAAAATATTGAAGGGAATTAAAGGGTAAAGCGCAGTATTTTTCAAAAAGAAAAGAAGGGGTCCACCCAAAATGCAGTTTGGGTTGTTCGTGATCTCATGTTGTCTCACTTATCACTGCAAGGTTTCCTTGCTGACGCATTCTTCTTGTCAAAGCCCAGCGGGCTCCAAGCAGTTGATGGGAAGCTGCGGAATGGTGGATGCGAATGATGGCCTTTTCTCTATAAAACTTGCAGCCTATGAATAGTCTAGACATCTCTTGTGGATGCTGTTCTTTTTTGATGATATTTTTCCCAGCCTGATCTGCCTCGCTCTTCTTGCCACCTTTGGACGAGGGCCTTAACACCAGCACAATAGGGAACATGGCAGCGGCGCATGTCCGGGTCACATTGAAGGTGGCTACAGGTATGCTTTCCTTCCTGCAAAATAAGGCATGAACGAGGGATCGGGGAAGAGATGCTGCACATACTCCTTCCAAGCCCTCTCGTTGGCCTTGCAAGCTCAGATAGTCTGAACACTTCAAGGTCATAGACAAATATGGAAAACTCTGGAAAATACACGTGACAATAAGGACAAGCACTCCGCCTGACCGCTGGCTGGCAAACCGATTGCACTCACAGAGTCCTGCGGAAATGAAGTTTTGGAAAAAGGAGAAGAATTGAAGCCATGGACATCCCATCTTTTTCCTTGCCAGCTGGCACGCAAATCGGCTTGGAGTGGTCGAGCTGCTCGAGACTGCCTTGCCAAACGGATCCAAGTAGCCAGAAAATAATTATCAAGCACACATGGAAAAATCCACTGGCAAATGGTAAATCATCATTTTCCCTAATAAATTGCTATTTTGAGGCCGACCCATATGGGAACGCTTCAGACTTGGACCAAACCACTATGGTTGATCATAATTTGGCCGGACTAAAATTACCATCAGTTGGGGGCAAATCCCATTATAATATACCACATACACATGTATACATCAATGGCGTATATCATGCCCCATGATATGAGTATAATATGTAGTAATTATGTATAATGCTTATACATGTAACTATATGTTATATGATGTTATATGATGTTTTACTGTACGTATTTATGTGTTATGTATACATAATCCATTAATGAAATCCATTATCTCCATGGCTTTACCTATCAGAAAATCTCCGAAGATGACGTGGAACACGTCGCTGATGCCGACCTTTGGGCGGCACCGCGAAGAGCAATTGACGCAGGATGCTGCGCATCGCGTTCATCGAGGTCTTGTCCTTGCGAAGGACGAATTTGGGTGTGACAAATTAGAAGACACCATGAAATGGCTATTGAATCATTGAATATTGAATGGGAAAAATGATGGTAAATGATTTGAACATTATAGTATATATTTATTTGTTTATTCATTTACTTATGTATTCAATCAATCTGATTTTGGGGCACGCCATTTTCAGACAAATCCATTTGCCATTGTCTGAAGCAAGTTTTGGCTGTGTTGAGATGGTTTGAGCTATTCTATATCTATCAAATTTTGTATGCATATATATATATACATATAATTATATATATATACGTATATAATTATGTATATATATATAGTCCAGCAGAGAATGGCTAGAAGAAGCCACTTCTGGCCTTCAAAGAAGTCAGCACCAAATGTGCGCCATTCGCGAGCGCAAAGTGCCGAAGCCTCAGCTCCCAAGGCTTCTGGGATCATCTGTGCCATGGCCATCCATGGCCGTCTAAGCAACCAACGCGCGGCACAAAGTTTTGCGCTTCTCTGGGTCAGCGTCTGTTGCTAGGACATCCCACTTCGCACCTGGGAATGCCCACGTCAGTCCACTTTAGTGAGTTGTCTGAATGCTTGCATAGACGGTCCAGTGAACTACTACATGCTTTGCCTGGAACAATCCTCTTACAATAAGCACTGCCACAACTAGGATGTCTAGGGTATTCTATAGGGTTGTTGTTACCTCAGCATCTCAGGCCGGCCGTTTTTTTCTGCAACGTTGGCGAAAAGCGATCTCTCCGGTCACTGCTGGTAGTTGCGGATAGCATCGCTCCTGAGCAATTGAGAACGCTCCATGACTTATGATCGCTTCCTGATGATGGTCCACCAAAATGTTTACCCGTGTTGACCTGTGGAGAGTTCTTAGCATGAAAAATCATGATTTCACCATTCAATAGTGAATATAGACGATAGATGAATATATAGTGTCAATTTCACGTGATACATGATATAAATGATGTGTCCATTGCCAAAAATGGCTGGCAGCTGGTTCTCCATGGTGCTCCAAGGTTCAAGTCTTCCGTGTGCCCATCCATGCCTTTCTGCTGCAGATAGGATGGCCGGTGGAGCTCCACCCGCTCTTTGCAGAAGTCGCCGGCCACAATGGGCGAGAATCTGAGGCTCTGAGGCTCTGAGGATCCAGGGATTGATTTCATTGATGTTAAGGAAGCTTTTGGAGGAAACCATGCTTTGTCTTGGCTGGTTTTTCACGGGTTTTTGCCCGCAAATCTCCGGGCGTCCTGCAAATTGTATCAAATTGTCCCTTCAACGAACTCTGGGAGAGGAGCTTTCAGGGTTACTGTTCCTGATCAGTTGTTCACACCATTTCACACCCCTTGGAAGCCAAGACCTGCCATGGATTCCGTGGATATCCACGGGCAAGACGGGTTGTGGCAGCTTCCGGCCTCTTATCGTCCGCAGCCGGGCCACAAGCTTCTATCAGCACATCCTGAGCTAAAACCACATCCGCTTGTGTTAGAATGTTCACCTACTCATAGCTAGCATTAGCTAGCCATGTTCTCCCACTGTCAGAGGATTCAAATGTTATTGACAAATCTCCATGTGGTAAGGATCCAAGATCAACCCCATGGCGCCACCAAATACTTATGGAATCCGGGCACAATCCGCACGGATTTCTGCGCGTTGCATAGAAAAGTTAAAAGGAAACGCAACGAAACGGAAGACGATATAACATTGAATTTCTAGATTCCATAAACGGTCACGGGTGCGATTCCATTTCAAAAGTGAACTCTCCCGCCCGAGCCTATCATGTTGCCAAGCACCAAGGGTATCCAAATCATGCTGCACAACTCTTAAGGTCCAAACCCCAGAGTTCAGACACAAAGTACCCACAACTGGCGTATATAAATTGTCTATATCATTCTATATCATTCTATATCTATGGGAAATACATGGAAATACTGCATATATCGTTTGTCATAATCTTTGGCAAAGGATGATGCCAAAAACATCGGTCGTCCAAGTAGCATCCCGCGGTCGCAAGGCCCCTGCAACAATTGACAGGCGCTGACCAGGCATGAACCTGAGCTTTCCACCACGATTCAATGGATGGTTTTAATGAGAAATCTGTCAGAAACCATGAGTTTGACTAGTTGTTGCATGATGTTGCATGTGTCTACCACGCTTTTAATTTTCCACCTGGACTTCCAAAGTACAGAAAATTCTGTACGATTGGGATTTCTGCACTTTTGGGCCGATTGAAACGTTTAATCAAATGTATATAAACGGTTTCAATTTCAACAAAAGTGAACTCTTTACAGCAGTTCTGACTGCCACCTTAGATATGGCACGGGTGGTTAAAATATCTTGCCGCAATGGGTCCCTCACAATTCAGCCATTGGAATTGCTGGTGACAATGTCAATGCTTTCCTAAATGTGCAGAGTTTGTGTTGGTGATGGGAGCCCCAAAGATTCAAAGCCTCAAACATGCAGGAATACTAAGCTATATATATTTGAAAATAGTTTGTTTGAAGCATGCATAGTTTGCAGAAATAACAGTTTTCATTCCAACAAGCTGCGATTTGATGCGATTTGTCACATGCATGAACCGCAGCAGTTAAGAAATCCCGATTTGCGTACTTTTGCGGAGATTTGCGTATTTGTGCGGGAAATGTGCGCACTTTTTGCGGGAAAACTGTCGACATTTTTCTTGAATTCAGAGCATTTTTGGAATTTCCTGCGGACATTTCTTGCAAAAAAACATGGGCCTTCTGATTTTTTTAACACATTCAGAAAAATCCAGTCTGTTTCAACGTCTATAGCGGTCTGGTGTCTCCCATCCAGCAAAGCTTGCTTTTAGCGTGGCACCAAAGCCTTCTTTGAGCGCCTGAGTTGTTTTGTCATATTCTTCAACAATCTCCACCAACCGGTAGATTTGTTTTTCTTGCCGTCTGTTAAGCAGGTCCACTTTGTTTGTCAACATGCAGAAACTCCCATCTAGCATGCCAAGATACATCAAGTCAGCTTCATTCTTGCAATTTCATGTTGTTCTAGTGTGTTTCAGAACGATTGGTCCAATTTGAACTATTTGCGGCATTTGCGGTTTTTTGCGGTCATTTGCGGCCAAAAGCCCAAAAGTACAGAAATTATTGAACGTTGGAAGGTCTAGGCAGGTTCCTGTAATTGTATGTAATTGTGGGCATCATCCAATTCCAGGAATGACCGACCCATTCAATCAGGGGTGGAATTTTGGTATCCGATTCATCATGTGGCCATATAACCACCCAAATAAGTTAGCGGATCCCAACAACTAGCAGAACGTATCTTTTTTTGAGGTTTCGTCGTCCCCGAGAAGGGATACCTTGGCGGCCAACCCCTGAGTCAATTGAGATCGCCAATCAAAACTGGAAATATCTGGAAGAATATCTGGAAGATACTCGGATATTTCATGATTCATGATATTTCATGAAAACTTTCATGATATTTCTCACATTTTCTCGCACTGGACCCCAAAAAATCTAACCGGGTTCCGTACTATAAATGGCCAAGTCTGGTGGCTTTGGAGCTCTGCAATTTTGAGGAACCCCATTTGCAGCGCTGGAATTTCATGTCCGGTGCTACATCCGCCCACTGAGGCATTGGCAGGACCCGATGTACCGAAGCCTTCCAGAAGCCATTGGTCCAACGGGACAGCAAAGCACCAACATTCAAAACAAAGGAACCTGAGCGGAAATTCGATCCAAAAAAGATCGGACATGTTTACCATAAACTGACTTGAGCTCACTTGGAGATTGCTCACACATCCAGCAGTTCAGCTTCAAGTTTGCCAGGTGCCGGCATTTCTAAATTGCAGACTGAGAAGCCTTCCACGTAGGGGACCTCATTTGTTCCCCTGTCACATCCCCCAGCCCTACAGATCCCATCAGTTCCCTACAGTACGTGTTCACAGTTTCGATTGGGCAAGGCCCTGAGACTAGAAGCATCTGCCCATTCACTGTCGTCGCCAAGGCGAACCTGGAGTCCTGACAGCGTGCGATATGACTCGATATGTTTTTGTCGAAATTGATTGCAACAAACATGGCTTGGTGGTCCATACATCATACATCTAGGATCATCTAGGCATCTCTCTGTGTATAGGGACATCCTATTCCAAAATGTCAATGAGTCATGTTCCGCTTCCATTGCCGTTTCAGATAAACCAAGTTTTAGGACCATGGTGGCACTTGGTCCTTCAGGACGCTGGGGGTCAAGATTGAGGATGGTTATTCCGAAGCTGTCCACGTGAGCGCCATACCTCGCCAGGTGTTTCCAGCAACCAAATCGAACTTCAAAAACATCCATTTTCATCGGTGTCTAAGAAGAATATCTGGGAATATCTAAAATATCTAGGAATATATCTAAGAAATTCTAAGAATATCATCATCTCATCCCATGTTTTGAGTTTTTCATCCGTGAGTTTTCTGGGCAGGCGGCACCTCATTTGGCCCTCCAAAGGCGAAGTTGAGTCCCCAAGGTCTGGATAGAAGGCCATCCGCAAACTCTCGTTGTTCGTCTGGCGTGCTGCGAAGAATCCTGCCTCCAAACCTGGGAGAGGCCGTGATTTTTCAGTTCCTCGCCCCAACTGCACTAGTGTTTTGATTTATTTTGAAGCCGGCGTTTTGCAGCCAAGCTCCTAATGCCAGCTCGCAAGTACTGCAGAGCACCTGCGTAATGGGTTGTATGCAAGTTGTATGTAAGTTGTATGTCTGACTGTGTGTGATTGTGTATGGGCATTCAGGCTTCGAGAACCGCGAGCAGCGCAGCCTTCTGCACTCGCGCTTTTCAACATGTGAAATTCCAGTCCAGTCGTCCACAGACCAGGCTGCCAAAAGCTCGAGCCACTGGGCAGCCTGGTTCTACGCACAGCTTGCACATGATTTTCATCCGTTACGCCTTACGCTTGGTCTCAGGAAATGAACCTGGGCTGTGGTCGAATCATGTGCCAACCAAAGTGCGCTACAATCGGCAAAGTGAGCGTTTTGCTACTACATGCTACTACAGTCCGGCTTTGCATTTGTGGCAGCTGGATCGCTGCCAAAGCTAAAGACGCGCACGGCCCTTGCAGCAACCAAGAAGGTTGAACGAAAGTCTGGACTTTTTGGACCCGCTATTGGCCTGAACACTCCAGCTTTGGTAATTCTTTGAAACCGCCTGTGCATTTTTGAAGCACTAGGATCATGACGACGAAGTTTACAGTGCCCGTTCAATTATATAAGTTGTATCATGTTGTATCTATATATATATGCTGTGATAGCGGTGTCGAAATTTCAATTGTGCGCCCGGTGTTTGTCAGACTCGCGATCGCTGCATGGATATTTCCACCAGCTCTTTGGTGGTGGTCTGCTGCGATTGGCCTACTTCATGGTCCAGAAAGGCTCTGATCCTTTCGGCACCTCATCAAAAAGCAATGATATGATGCGATGTGATGCGATATGCACATGCGCACTTAAACACAGTCAAACAATGTCAAACAGTGATTGGGTATTTATATCACGGAAGCACAGAATTGCAACCAGCCTGATCTATCTGTCCCTTCCGGTGGCAGCCAAACGGCATTGCATTTATGACACATCACAAGTGGGCTGGTAGCATTGAATCGCTTCTCATATTGAGGATATGTCTGGTGTGTCACCGTACAATTTGGATCATGGTTTTCCCAAAGTCCCGCCATCTCCAAATTTGCCACGCGGCCGTCTGGAAGAAGCCATTGAGGAGGAAGTCTGTCAACGTGTAAGAGGCCGTGGACGGCGCATACATGTCCTTCGAAACCCACATCTTCCAGTGCTCCTGCACGGGGCTATGTCAGCAAAGGTTGACCATTTTGTCATAGCTGAAAACATCAAAACCATCTCGTTGCATCAGCAGGCTCTCATCAATGCACATGGCGCTGTTCCATACAGTTTTCCAAAACGCTTGCATTTCAAAAAGCAACCCGTCCGAGTACTTGCATTTGAACCTCGCATCACGCAAAGGCTCTGATCAACAGAACTGCATCAAAGATCAAAGATTCTAGCCGAGCAGTTCCAACATGGTACAGCAGTACAAATACCAAGCGGGTGAGCCAATCTTGAGCCCCACCCCAGTGAAACCGGCATATTTGGAGATGCATCTTTGACGCCCAAGGGGCTCATAGTACCTTCCGACGTAGAGCCCCATGACGACCTTTGCAGTTTTCACGCTTTGAAGTTTGAAGGCCACATCGTTTAAGCCCCAGCCCCCTCTCAACCATGCTCGACCAAGAGGCACATGCAGACACAACACGTAGAGGAATAATCTGCCTGCAGCGCGATACAGCTGGGATACCATAACATACCTCCAGAAAATGAACAAAGAAGGGGGAAAACGAATGAAAACACAATCTTCTGCGACCTTCCCCAGGAAAACCATGCAGGAAGGGTGCGCTTTCCCCTTCCAGGTTAGGTTTTTTCCCTACTTCACCTTGCGGTGCAAGTTGAGAGTCCTAAATGACCTCTCCGCGCTTACTGCATCTTACTGTACCAGTTCCATTCCCAGCCATGAGCTTCAACAAACGCCTGAAGACAGCAATGCTGCAGAATGGCGTCGACTTTGGGTGTCCCTTTCCTGCCTCCTGATGGCTGCCAACATGATGATCAACGTGGAACCATGTGGAACCATACATTTGCGAATCTTCAACTTTGAAAAGAAAATCATATAAATCATCTTCCAGAACTACACCACAAAATATCCATACTGTATGTATGTATGTATGTATGTATGTATGCATGCATGGATGGATGTATGTATGTATGCATGCATGCATGCATGCATGCATGCATGCATGTATGTATGTATGTATGTGTATATATATGTATGTATGTATGTATGTATGTATGTATGTATGTATGTATGTAATGTAATGTAATGTAATGTAATGTAATGTAATGTAATGTAATGTAATGTAATGTATGTATGTATGTATACCATTATATAACATATCTTGGGGGACCGCATGTCATGTTTTCCATGGTTTTGTCCAATTGCAGGCGCCTCTGCCTTTTCCTGGGCCAGCTCCTCCTCTTCCAAAGACTGCTCCAACTTCTTCATGATGGATGCAGCAGCTCCAGAGGTCATTGCATCGTTCCTTAGGCCATCAACCTGGTGACCCAAAACTTGAAAATAATGAGTTTTGAGCTGCCAGATTTGGGACTAGTTTAAGATCATGTCTAGTTCTCACCCAACTTTGGGACCATCTCTCTACTTTGCATGAAGCGCCATCACATCATCCAAATTGTGCAGGGCATCTCCCATATCTATCCATATCTTACATTTTCTTTGGAAATTGAATCACCCATTTTTCCTATATGTCTCCTATATGTTCCTCCGTTTTCATGATGAAGTCCCCATGGAAAATCCACGAAAATCCCACGCCTTGGCCCCCTTGGCCCCGCCGGCCCAAGGCACAGCATCTCATCGATGCTCAGCACGAAGCCCATGGACAACGCCCCCAGGACACCGTCCAAGATGCCGGAGGTGTCCATCAACAGCAGAGTGCCTTCCAACAGGACCTGGTGGCCGGATGTCGGAGGTAAAACAGTGGATTTCATGGGGATTGAAACCGTCAAAATGGTGGTTTTTAATGGGTTTAATAAGGTTTTAATAGTGATTTGATGGGATTTCATGGGGATTTGATGGTGGTTGAATGGTACCTGATAGATGATCAATGGGATTTAAGATAACATTATTTAACTAACAAAATGATGACCTACTAGGGATTTAATGGTGATTTAATGGTTTCTTTGATGTTCCCAATGATAGATGGTGAACAATGTCCAATAACACCTTCCCCTAAGATGAAACACCTCCCAGAGACCATAGAATGGGGGTGGTTCGAAGGGGGATGGGATTAATAAACTTCCATTCTTGGTTTATACAAAGTTTATACTACCCATTTCTGATAAAATTCTAATGGGTGGAATATTTTTCCCGTGCTTTCACCAGCAACATTTGGGGTTTGTTTGTCAAGAATGGTGGTGATTTTTTTTAGTCGGAATGGGGGTTAAGATTCACCCGGGATTCACCCGTGAAAATGGGAAGTCATGGCATGTCATGGCTGATAAAGCCGATCCCTTGATAAAGCCTCATTACGCTATGGATTCCATGATATTCCATGGATATGATGGGCAAAAATCATCATGGTATTCTTGGAAAGGCCATCCCAATCATCCCATGATCCACCCGCCAGGTATGGCATTCTGGGATCCCATGAAATATCCCATGATCCCCATGAGCCCCACTGTGGGGATATGACTTATGACTTATGACCAACAACCATGACAGTTTTTGACATGGGATCTGGATGTGGGGTACTATTTATTGCCAATTCTTATCCAATGAAACTACATGGAATGTGGACACAATGTGGGCTGCGGATTATTCTGCGGAATTCTTATGAGATCCAATTTAAAATTCTGGAGGTATGTGGGGATACATCTGATTTAGAACCACCAACCGTGACAGAGTTTGGATCATTGTGATTATAGAAACGACTAATAATTAATGATCAAATTATGATCAATGGATTGCATTTACTGGATATATTTATTTCTTTGTGGGATGATAACTCCCCTTATTAGCCATCTTCTCGACGTTGGCGAGCTCACATGACACAACTAACTTAACTTGACGTTTCTACATGAGGGCATCATCAGAAACGACAAGAAACGTAGTGGCAAAGTGCCAGCTTGGGCAGGAAGACCACCAGAAATACAATGGTTTTCCAGTATAGAGGCATGCCACCAACACCTCGTACCCCAGCTGCAAGCTCCCAACACAGCTAACACAGGGCGACAAGTCACACTCCAAGGCAGATTCCAAATGACTCCAACTGAGCCCAACATGCCCAGCCAAGGGTCGATATTTTGCAACCACTTTGCCGAACATCCTGTCCTGCTTGTGAGTGATCCACGACATCTGACTTTCTCCACTACTAGGCCTCGGGCCACAGTGACCAGGAGTCTTGGCATGGCACGGCAATCGCATGATCTTTTTGGAGCCCAAGGTACACAGACCATAGAAGCAAACCCATTCTCAAGCAGGTCACAATCCTTGGCACAGACCAGCCTCCACAAGTCGCTTCTGCAAGTGACCTCAATATATACAATCTATGCATAATGCATACACACGACACACGCATATATGCCAACCCCCCTAAAACCTACCGATTTTGATTTTGAACTTTTTAGTTTGTTTTACAATGCTGTTTGTTTATTTTTGCCTTCCAAGACGACATTCTACTTTTCAGTAATTTGAAGACTTTGGATGGTTGAGTTTGATGAGTTGTGATGCTTCATGTGCAGATACAATGACATGTTTGATGGTATTTGCAGCGTTTTGGACCACCATATTTTGATCGCAACGACGAGTTCCAATTCAAACATTAACAGAATGCGCACGAATCTGAGGCCAAATGTCAACTTCAAGCTTTACGGTGGTTTTTGCAATACGGTTGCTGCTGCTGGTTACACATGTTAGGGTTTTGTATGTTTTCAAATGTTGTAGGCATTTTTTGTACATTTTCTGATGCTGACTTTTATTTTCTTAGATGATGGTTGCATGCATGCATGTACGTACGTTACACATGTAGGCGTATGTGTAATATATATATATTATTGTAATTTATTATATATTATGTGTGTGTGTATGTATGTATGTATCTCCGTGCATGTGCGTGAATGATCGCTTAGCTTGGCAGTCTTTTTGCCGGCCAAGCCTCTCATGCATCACGGACAGGGTAAAGAGGAAAAGGCACACCAAGCGGCATCGGAAGTTTTCGATTCCATACTCGCCTGGATCCACCATCGCATTGATGGTGTCTTCCTGCGGCCAGATTCATGGCATCTGTTACAGTATGGTGTATGGTATCTATTGATGGTATCATATGGTATCTATTGATGGTATCAATTGAATGGACATGTGTATATAAATAAATAAATAAATATAAATAAATAAAATATATATATATATTATCATGGATCTTGATGGTATCTATTACGGCGAGGGGCTCACTTTGCTATTGCTTACAGGCGTAGCATGGTCCGAGATGCTGGAGGATGTTCACCTATCCAGAAAACACCCAGGACGGTGCTCCCACCACAACTCCCGGCTCCTTGTCGGGCAGGACATCCAAAAGGGCCTAGCCAATGCAGGCTGCATTGACCGTAACAGGTGACCCTCATAAACCATCCCCAGTTTGTAGTTATATGATATGATATATTATGATATATTAAATATGACATGATATTATGTGGAAATATTGAGAATATCGCATACCTCTGCTGGAGGTGATTTACAATGATTTATAGTGACCCCAAAGTGGCTGATGAATGGCTGATGATTAGGCAAGGTTCCGCACTGCGGATCCCACGCTGCTGAAGTGATTCCTTCTCAAAGTCTGACCTGCGGCCGCGCCTGTTTTGTAAACTTCTGGACCGCCCACTGGGTGTAGCCGTACAAACGCGGAGGTGCGAACTGGGTGCCTGTCAAGGACAGGATCAGGACGGGACAGGATCCTCAAGTTCATTTCATCTCTTGAGATACAGCAAGAGAACGACAACGACAAACTAAAAGAATCAGACACAACACGAACAAAGACCGTCAAAGACCCATGCCTCCTGGTCCCACACAACCATCCACCACTTCATCAGGCCCTTTGCAAGTGTCCAGATTCGCTCCGAAATCACAAAGGTGCATCCTCATCTCAACTGGAAGCATCAAGTCTCTCACTCAGCCGTTTCACATGTGGCCCCGATGGGATACAAATCTTTCAACATCACAAGGGGCGTATAAACATACTGGTGATTGGTGATGCTCAAATCTGCCCGAATCATCCGAAAACAAAAAACAAAACATCAACTCTTCCAAGGTTGCAGTTACCATAGTTACCGGCCATCCCAAATCATTCCGGCAAGGATCATTCCACCCAGTGGGTTCATGATCTGAGTGGCTTCACCTGCTTCAGTAGGACAGGAATACCCCGATACCGTGCCATGGTGGATGGTCCAGGGCTTCTAGTGAGGAGGGGGAATGCCAAGCCATGCAAATCTCAAATAAAGGTGCCCAAACCCAAACCAAAACCAGAAGAATTGGCCCGCCGTTTTCCTATGAGATCTTGGGGTCCAGGGCCAGAACCTTTGCGTGTAAGAAACTGCATGCGATTTCTGCGGTCCAAGTCTCCAACGAAGACCCTCAGTTGCAGCTTGGTGAAAGCACTATGCTGCTGTGAATTCTATCAACTGCTGTCGGATGCTGCGCCCTAGCCAGTTCCATCGACCGCCCTCTCGAGGTCTGAGGCATGGGCACAAGAGATAGCTGTAAGAAGAGGTTCAGGGCCAAAGCCAGCCAAGATCGTATCCACAATGCCACATACCTCATCCCAGGCAAACTTGCAGAGATCAAATACCAGTTGATAGCAACTAATAGCAAGCACGAGAACAGGAGCATTCATTAGCTTCACTGACACAACTGGAAGCTAGGATGTGGGGCATGGGGTCAAATCGTCAAACCTATCCAATTTTCAAAATTACGGTTCGAGAACTTTGAGATCTCAAAAAATTATGGGTCCCAAGATGGTACAGTGCCTATTGAACCATATTGAACCTATTGGCTTGGCCCATATCCATCGGGCATTGGGCAATTTTCACATTTCCCGAAACCTTGAGATTGCCACTTTTCTGGGTTGGTGGGCCCACCAACCCACCATCTTCGGTGGGCTTGTTGTGAGGTCGTTGTTTTTAGCCGTGGCATTGGTCGTTTCGCCATCTTCAACTGCGGCCGGGCTGCACTTTGTTGTAGTTGCTGCAGCGGGCGAGTTGTGGAAAGGCAATGGCGGTCCCTTAGCCCGCAATCTGCCAAGGTACAAATTGGCCACATAGTGCTGTTACCGTACATGTGTGTGTGTATACATATATATATATATGTATATGTATATTATATAATGTATATATAAGGAGTCATAAAGAAAGAAAGAAATACAACAAGGAAGCTTCACTTTGCAATCAGCTACCAGGATGATCTTCCCAAATAGGAATGGAGACTTCAAGAAATGCGACCACATCAAACATCCCAACCAAAGCTAAAGCATTGACATGTTGATCAGATTGCAGCTGCATAGCTCCCAGAGCCAAGGTCTGCAAAGAACGTCTGATGCCAAAGGAATCATTGTCAGTCGATCAACTTTCAAGCTTTCATCAACAGCCAAGCCACCATACACAGAGCCAGTTTCAAGGTGAAATACCTGGGAAAAGCCATGAGATGGAGGACTTTACTGTGACTTCACATCAACCTGACCATAACATGAATGTGCTCATTAGGGGCCCAAGCAAAAGCCTCTAGGATACTGCAGGGATCTGCAGGGGGCCAGTTACCAGTTTTGAGATGTTTTCATGACACCTTCTTGCACTGGGCAGTGTGTGAGCGGATTTTACCACGTGTTCATAGCTCGTGGGGCACCGAGGATCCCTCAACCCTGGGGCACATCGAGCCGCTGTCTTCAAAAACCCTCAACTATATATATATATAATGGTGCCAAGACACGACTTTTCGCACATCCAAGGCCAACAATTTCTCGGCCTCGGCGGCTACATCCTGGAGGGCACAACAGCGATGAAGTATGAAGTGCACCTGGCACCTGGATCCGTCGTTCTGTGTTTGTTGCCTGATGCCAGCAGATGGAAGTAGGACAGCCAGTGTATAGGCGAAAGAAGTGGGAAGAACCTAAAAGGCAATTCTGAAAAGTGATGGAAACACTCAGTCTGACAATCCTCCATCTCACCGCCAGAGAGCAGGCCCCGCGTTTCACCCTCCGCCAATGCCATTTCGATTTTGGTCATCCCAGGACTCTTTGGCCAACGTCTTGAGCTGGTAAAAAGGGGCGGTTCCGACTCCATTGTTGGGACATGTCAGGAATACAGAAACGGAATAAAATGGATAGAAATGAACATGAAATGGATGTTCTCTGATCCTCATCCCTTCGTTGCGAAGGCTCTTTCTCAAGTTTCTTGTTGCAAAAGAATGCGTTTCTTGTGTCTTATTCCAAAATATTCCAAAAGGCTCTATTCAATGCAGCCACTTCAATCAAAGACCTGCCCCACGGGCCTTCTGGAATTCTGGCAGGTATGTCATGAAGTCCTTCCACCACGATGGGTGGATTCAGGATGCATAAATGACATCAGCCACCTGCCCCTTGGCATCCCTTGGCCCAACTCGAGCTTTTCAAAGATGTACAATTTTTCCAGGATCTTCTGAGGACCGATTGGTCAATCATTGGCAGTGTTTGACCCAATACCATTGGGCTGTAGCATGTTGTACCCTCAATCTTCATCCTGAACAGCAGCTTGCAGCCGCGGATTCTGGGCCAGCTTGAGCCCCTCCTGGTGCGATCGGGGAGGTGATATTTGACCGCGATATCAGATGGGTCCAACTAATGACCAACTCACCTTTCAAAATGCAGATATCAACGGCATTAAACAGAAAATGTTGAATATTAACTGGTTGTACCCTCTGGCAAACAAACTTGGCAACGGAAAAACGCAGAGTGCAACAGAGACATCAGCTTCCTTTTCCGGGAATGTCCCGTAGGACGATAGGATTGCAAATATTGCAGTGCAAAGGTTTTGTCTTCAAGATGCCACGGTGTGGCCCATCTCACCCCAAATCAGATTTGCAATGCCCACTATAGATTGAGGCAAGCTTCTTGCGGTCGATACCTGAAAATGCATGGTCAAAGGCTTGTTGCAAGGCCACAGAGGTCTAAAGTGCCATGGCATCGGAAACCCTACACCAAATTTTGGTCACAACACCAAATCTCATCATTCTCATCCCTACAGCACCTTTACCTTCAAGAAACCTCAACTTAATCAAACTTAATCAAACTTAATCAAACTTGATCAAACTTAAGCACCAAGTTATACCAAGTTATACCAAGTTGCGTCAGGGACTCCACTAAATCATTGGGCTTCGTAAAGTCTCCCAGGAGTTGTGCTCCATTTTCTTCCATCCGACAGTAGGGGCTGTGCCCATAGCCAAGGGACACACCTCCAGGATCCCAGAAACGCCGGATGTCACTTTGGAGTTTGGAGATGTTGGGATCCCATTACTAGGGGATACTTGATATAATTCGGATACTGGGGGTATACATGGCATTACATAGCTAATTACATAGCTAATTACATAGCTATGTCCAATGACAAGTCTGCTCATTGCATGGCACATGCAAAATGGATCAATCCATGGCATAGCAAAGCCATGTATATGCAGTTCCATCATGTTCCATCCCCCAGCATCCCTTAAATATATTTAAATATCCTTTTCTATTGAACATCATTCAATATATTTTAATATCCAGTAGGAAAATTCTGGTGCCTCGATGCGAATCCATATGCACCCCAGTGATCCCCAGTGCCCAGTGCCTTCGTTTGCCAGCTGCTTCTCCTCCACAGATAGGTGAAAAAACTCAACAGAAGCGCTTCGGAGCTCGGTGATCACTTTCCTTGGTCACCCAGAGGTCACCCGGAGGATTTCAGTTGATAACAGCTACCTGGCCACCTGTCACAGTTCTATCACTAGAATGGATGCGATCTGCATCTGCCAAATACAATTCTGAAATATTCTGAAACTGGATGCAATGAACTCAACTCTTGCATTTACATGTTCCCTGAATGCTTGTTTCATCATCTTGATGGTGATAAATCCCCTTTAGATCCGCGTTCTATGAACCACGAGAATACACCAGCATCACCCACAGCATTCTGGCCACACCTAGCAGCAGCTAGGATGAACCAGCCCACTTTGGTCCAGTTTCGTAGGCACCCCAGTAGATGTGACGATAGCAAACCTGACAAATGGAGAAACGGGATACAGTGTACCCGCGACTCCGACGCGACCAAAAGGGCTTCTCAAAGTGAGAGACACCCCCAAGATGAAGATGATGATAATCAACGAGTTCAAGTGAAATTTTATGGGATTTTGGGGGTCCAAATTTTGAGACAACCCCAACAACACTAAGCAACTCATGCCCCACCCTGTCCCCACCCTGTGTCCGCGAAGGCATCAGACAAAGCTTTTGCAACTTTCATGTTGCCTGGACACGGGTCCCATCGGCAGGTGAACTGAACTCCCCATCCAGTGTGGCGGGAATCCCCATGTCTTGTATTGTCGTGTGTGGCATTTGCAAGGTCAGATTATGTCAGCTTCCTATGTGAAGGCTCTTCAAAAAAATACACACACACACCCGCCTTCTGCAGACCCATCTGCTGGAGCCAGATCTACCACAGAAATCCTCCCAAAGCAAACAGATTCAGCTTTCAGAGTCGATCTTTGACGCTTCGAAACATAATGAGTACTGGGATGTACTGGGTGGTTTGTCCTACTCAGAAGGTCATTGACCCGGGTATGGTTAGCAGCCCTGCAATCAAGGCTATATCCGGTACTGTATCATCTATAATCATCTATAATCATCTATAATCATCTATAATCATCTATAATCATCTATAATCATCTATAATCATCTATAATCATCTATAACCATCTATAAACATCTATAACCATCTATAACCATCTATTATCGTCTCTCCTCTCCATCGGCCTCCTTGAATATATCACCTAAATTATGATATCTGGCCTTTTATGTGAGATGAACCAACAGTTGCACCCATCAAAGCCCGGATTCGGCAGGGTCCTGCTGCTGACACCTCTGGGGTGCATCCATGCCCATCCATTTGGCGCCATATGCCTGGCGCCCCAATGGCAATCTGGTGGCCATTGACCCTCTCCATCGCCCAAGATTCTTGCCAGAATTACTGATTACCCTCCAGTCACCCACTATTTCTGTGGAAGTCTTTGCTTGAGACTGTCCAATCTGGATAGATTTCCGCCCTTTCTTCCACCTGCATATGAACCCTCTTGGTTGGAAACCCCCCTTACGGCTTGCAACTGGCGCACCTCAAAGCAGTTCGCCTAAAGACCTGTGAAAGCAACACGCGCATCTACCAGGTGGCAATGGCGCTTTCGATAAATGCCGTGGTGCGGTGTATCTGAGCCTGACTCTGTTTGGCCAATCAGCAACGTTGGTTCATGCCAAGCGGTTGCTGTAATGGAATGCAATGGGAGTCCTTTGGTGCCCTTTCAGAATTGCGTGACACGTGCGGTCAAGCCGGCCAAGCCCAATCGGCTGCAAAGTAGTTTTTGCATCAAACAGAAATTGAAAAATACAAAACCAGATATCAACAAGACAAAGATCTGCATGTCGCAGGTTTATGTTGCCTGATAGTCTACAAAACTGTGGTAAGACTTGGCAACGAACCAAAGATGACCAGGGGCACCTCAAGCTGTCACAACCATCCATCGAAAGGGAAACAAAATGAATTTCAGCAAAAGATCCGCAACTGAGAGCACCACGGGGAACAAGTTGATTATTCCCCGATCTGCATGCTCTGCATATGAATTCGCTCGCAGCCTGGCAGTTCCCAGATTCCTCCACTTCCAGTCGTCAAAATGCTGATGACGTGCCCGTTTCGACGTCTCCGCGTTTTGTTGATCCATGTCTTGTGGGCAAATAGCCATATTGTGCTGTCTGCATCCCATCCTTTTATGGTCATATCCCAATACATATCTCAGAGATCTGAGGAGCATACGCCCGTTGAGCTTCCAGCTGAAGGATACCTTTGGGATTTTCCTGCCACCAGTGCCAAGACAATCATGGGAATTTTTGCCCCAATAAAAAGGAGATACCTACGAGCTTTGCATATATGGTTCAGTGTCGGCCAGCCCCCCCCTCCCCCCCAACGGGATGGGTGTTCAGTCTTGCTTCTTATGGTTCCCCGCCCTGTGGTGGTGGGGCGTTTGGGGTGTTAGTGATGGGTGGCCAGTCTTGCTTCTTATGGTTCCCCCCCTCCCCCTGTGGCCTGTGGTGGTGGGGTGTTTGGGATGTTGGTCATGGGTGGTATGTATGTATGTCTGTCTGTCTGTCTGTCTGTATGTATGTATGTATGTGTGTGTGTATGTATGTGTGTATCTATGTATGTATGTATGTATGCATGTATGTATGCATGCATGCATGCATGTATGTGTGTATGTATGTGTGTATGTATGTATGTCTGTCTGTCTGTCTGTATGTCTGTATGTCTGTATGTCTGTATGTCTGTATGTATGCATGCATGCATGCATGTATGCATGTATGCATGTATGCATGTATGCATGTATGTATGTATGTATGTATGCATGCATGCATGCATGCATGTATGCATGTATGCATGTATGCATGTATGCATGTATGCATGTATGTATGTATGTATGTATCTATGCATTTATGCATGTATGCATGTATGTGTGTATGTGTGTGTGTATGTATGTATGTATGTATGCATGCATGCATGCATGTATGTATGTATGTATGTGGGTGGGTGGGTGGGTGGGTGGGTAGGTAGGTAGGTAGGTGTGTGTGGAAAGCCCTGAATCAAAGGGTATCAGCAGGGGGCCATCCCTCTCATCATTGGTGGATGGCCAACGAAGAGGCCAATGATGAGAGCTGCAAACGTACCTGCGACCTTCCACCTTCG
>Ga0126342_10004867_pt1 | contig 23166 bp, 22 predicted proteins | sample Cyp1metagenome_FD_92528 | JGI IMG/M metagenome (GOLD analysis project Ga0126342, IMG submission 92528) | Coral microbial communities from Lord Howe Island, Old Settlement Bay, Australia - Cyphastrea 1 metagenome | ecosystem: Host-associated > Invertebrates > Cnidaria > Coral ...
ATGGATCCACAATTCAAACCCGTTTTTTTTGGGGTTATGGAAATATGTATGCAAATGCAAGTATGTAGTATCAACCCAATTGGTGGCTTGGCAAAAGGAAACATCCCGCATATGTATGTACGTGCAACAATGAGTTTTGGTGGTGCAGTTGTTATGTATATCAATGGCAAGCTTTAGGGGCATATACCAGATCTTTAGACACATATTTTCTATAATTCAATATTCCCCCTTAAAATGCATTCAAATTGCGAATCGATGGACATACAGTCACCGACAGAATTATGGGAAAAACGTATGGAAACAATAATTATGGAAAAAAAAAAGGTTCGTAACTTTTCTATCATAGACAGGCGGCGCCTATAAATTGAAACGTTTTTTTTTCCATAATTCTGTCGGGTGCTGTACAGGTATCAATACGTTGCTCCAAAATGAGGTATGTGTTTTCTTCTGCTTCTGGTATGCTCAGGGTCTAGGTACAAAATGTGAAACGATGAATTCGTCGTCCAAGATTGACGTGCTTCAATCATATCATTCTTGCAAGTTGCCACATGCGGGTCCCGGAATAGTAACAAATGCATTCGGAGATGTTGCATGATCGTTATGGTTCCTATTTTCTTATGTATGCTCTTGTCCTAAAATAGGGTTTAGCGGCGTTTAAACAACCTTGCCATTTCAAAAGAAACAAAAGCAACACATGATTATTGTATGTATATGTATATATATAGTCCCATAGAATTGAGGGTGTCTGGTATTACTTCATTTTCAGATCCATACGTTAGGATTCATCCATCGTCTGGTAGAGCTGCGCGTGGAGATGTGTGGAGAATCTTCGAAGGATGTGCTGGAGTTCATTGCGCCACAACCAAGGTAGCAAATCTCTTGTGTTCTGCCTGAGACTAATCTGTCTTTGCAGTTTAGTCAAATCATCGTCACAGTGATGAAGAAATTGATCATGTGAATGGGCCCACGAACTTATAGTGTGGCAAACCCAGAGCTGCAAACTAGAAGTATATACTCAATATATTTACATCATTTTACATCTATTTAGCCATTTACATCAGCAAAAATCAGAATCCCGTGGTACCGTGAATTGAACCCACCGGTGCCTCACTTGAACCCGGAGCAAGGCACCCAAAAACCTCGCTGGGTCATCCAAGATGTAGCGATTGGTCACGATCATCCCAGCATAGCCTGCGACTTTTTAAGGGGAACTCCCACGACTTATTCAAGTACTGTATCAATGTTAAATGATAAAGTAAATGCACTCTAAAGATGAAATATTTCAGGAAAATCAACATAGTTAAACAACGCGCTTCCTAGATGCAGTTCTGCGAACATTGCGCAAGTGATCGGTTGTTTCAACCCATCCACTGGAGTTATCAGTAGATTTCCCCCGAGAGGCTAATTCAGTTTTTTAATGGTTAAATCACTTTCTCAAGAAGTCTAAACGTCTGCCGGAAGGGCCTTTGTCACCTGTTTGGAAAGTTGGCTTACCCTGGTAATTTCTTACATAGCTATTGAAAATGCCCATAGAAATAGTGGATTTACCCATTTTTCAATGGTGATTTTCCAAAGTGATGTAACAGTTTACCAGAGGATATAGAATGTTATAATCATAGATGACACCATCCAAAAAAAAAAACTACCATAGAATATGATCCCCTTTGGTAATGATTAACAGTTTTCTTGTTTTCAATGGCCCTAAATCGTAGTTGATTTACGTACTAAAAATGGTGATGTCCCATAGTTTTTTGTATGTTTACCAGGCCGGGTATAACTTATTGACCCCATAAATCCACCATAAATCCTGGCTGGGCGGAGAAGCCCGGCTGCCGTGACTCCGCCTGGTGCCAAGCTAAATCCTGCGGACTGCGGAACTGGGGACAAAAATCTCAATGGGGCGCCTCTCATATCAAGTAATTTATATATAGATATATAGATATATAGATATATAGATATATAGATATATAGATATAGATATATAGAGATATAGATAGATAGATAGATAGATAGATGGATAGATATATATATATATATGTATGTATATGTTTAGTTATTATGTATAGAGTTCGAATGAGAATGCATGATTTGATTTAGTTCATTGCGAAATGCATTTCAGTGTCTGTGCGCACGATATGAATGGATACAGTACATGTATAAAAAGGGAAGTTGCCCTCGATCGAACTGGGAGATTTCGGTGATTTCCCTATATCGTCTGTCCTCTCAGAGGGCCAAGTTGGCTGAACCCAGTTGATTTGTGTTTCGAAGATTTTGACCAGGTATGTACTCTATACATATGATATAGTATATATATATATATACACATATATATGCACAAATATTGATGTATAGTTTCAGAAATCAAAAGGTGTTGGCTTGTAGTAGTCCATCAATATCTAATCCTATTCTTGTATATATGTGGGACAAGGGCCTGCAGTCTTGTTCTTGCAAAAGCACTATTCCTCTCTTGGTTGTTGCAAATAATTCCCAAATAGTACCAAATATATGAAATTATGAAAATAATTGAAAATATACAGTAATTATCCAAATCAAATGTATAAAGCTAGCCAAATATATCCATGAATAATCCCCAAATGTATTCAAATGATTCAATGGAGGAACCATTCCCATCACTACCCAGCTAGAATTTGACCCATACCCATGGGGCCAATCTAAGATCCCCTGCAGGATATGGCAGTTTTAAGTTGTTAGACCAGTATAATTGTCCACTTCATCCCCCTCAAAAAACATGCCTGCAAGATTTGCAACATTATTGTGACATCCTCACTATTGTCGATAGTACCCACAATCCAGACTGGGACCTCTGCATATTTGGAGGATCATTCCATATTTGGTAACTCCCAGTCCGGTTCTCCCTGTATAAATATGGGCGTAAATATCTACATATGTCTACATATATATGCATATATATATATATACACATACATCTTTCTATGTCATCATTAATATCATCCTGTATCTATGCCATAGTCTATGCATATCTATACTCTGTGTTATAACATCACAGCTTTTTTTCGCTTTTTTAAACTCATCAGTTGTCCAGGCGTCGCGTGTCGCGATTGTCGACCGCGCCTGCGAAGTTTTTGGCCTGGACACCTTTCGCAGGCGCCACCACTGGCAGCAAGGGATCGCCATTGACCCACCAGCCCTGGTAGAACCTCGGACGTCGCGGCGCCAGTGATGCGACTGGGAGATGACGGGATGATATAGGGATGATATAATGGGATTCATATTCCCTGGGATTTAAAACAAACATATGTATAACACATATCTATCTATATATATATATATATATACATACATACAGATATTCTAAGATCATTGGGGTGATATTGGAATATAACGAATGTGTGAGAAGGAACATGCACATATATACAGTTCTTTATAGATATCATATAATATAATGTGTAATATAGGCCTGACCTCCAGTCATCTTGTTCCGTTCTGTACTTTTTAGGAATCTTTTTTTGTTGGTTGATGTAGATCCGGCAGTGTATGGACTTTAGTGACTTGCACACTGCAGGGCAACCAGAAGATCTCCAAGTCACGTAACTCAGCCATTGACGTACTATGTATCTGGTATTCTGTATCTGGCAACTAAGCTATCCATGTAAGCTGTGTGTGTGAAAGGACTATGTGAGATTCTGCTGATGTGAAGAATGTGCCCAAGACTTGATGACCGGTGGGACGTGCCACGCATCTGGTAACTTCACCCAGTCACAATTTCCACGCTTCCACTTAGCAAAAAAAACATGGAATTGCCTAACAAAGAGAACATTATCTCAAAATGGTGATTTTCATACGGACAATTATCAACCCTGGGGTGGCATTCTGACCCATGCCCCTGTAAGCTTTGGTCAGCTAACCTGAGAAATACATGGAACTGCCATTTGTTCATGGACCAATGGGGAATTGTCCGGCCTCTTTGCCTTCCAAGAGATATCCAAACACCAAATTCATTTTGCATTGTTCTTTATTTCATTTGTTAGTTCCTCCGGTGAAAAAATATGTCCAAGTTTCTGTCACTCATGAAACCCATTGATGTTGAATGTCGGCGAAACTCCGAGACAGCAATTACCAATCAACCACGTCTGTCTTGTTTCAGTCAAACTGTTTTTAGTGGTTAAAACTCATGGATTGCTGTTCAAATCACCCTTACATAGTTGAAACTCATAGCTGGTTGAATCCATCATAAAAATAAAAAACACAGTCGCTGGTTAAATCACCATTAAATCTGGGTAAATTATGAGAAGTTATTCATAAGGCCATTAGTGAGATGATTTCCCTAGCATTATTCCAGGGTTTCGGTCCCAAAGAGGTCGTGATCAAATTTACACAAATATAATCATATATATATAACAGCACATGTGCAACCCAGGTGTTGTACTCCACACAAATTCCCTATATAGCCCTATAAACATATACAACTATATAATCCATGTTAAAAAAAACATATTAATAAACTGTATATATGTATATATATATATATATCATATATATATAGAAAATCCAGATTCATTTCATTGACATCAAACATGAATTAAGCACTAAGCGTTACGACGTACCGCCGGTGGTCTTTCTCCGTTCTGGTTTTTGTTGGGCCGCTGAAATCCGATGATCTCATCAAAGTCGGTGGCCCCGGTGCTTCCCAGGCATTTCCTCACCGGCCACGCCGGGGAACGCCGGGAACAGCGGGGGAAAAACAACGTAGCTATGGTATAAATGGCCCATTTATAGATGAGAAACATTACTGGTTGGTGGTTTGAACCATGGTATACCTACCCCTCTGAAAAATATGCTCGTCAGTTGGGAAGAATAGTTGGGATGATTCTTCCCAACTGAATGGAAAAAATGTTCCAAACCACCAACCAGAAATGATAAGCATGATGAATTGGCTGAAAAAAATACCTTTAATAAGGCATGGTGAGGTTCCATAGCTATGATAAACTTAGCCAATAAAAACATGGTGACTTGGTGATTTTCCATATGTGAAGTGACCAGAGAGTAGATAACCCCCCATGGATCCACTGCCGAAAAAAAAACAGAAAAACTCCAAAAAGATGCAGTGAAGCAGTGACTCGAGTCACTATTGCAATATGGGGAATTACGACTGTCTATTCTTTTGGAGATTACTAGCTATGGTCTTTTGAGGCCCATTCGCAACTGATTTAATCTGGAAAACATGGTGAGTTTCGTTGCACAATTACCAGAGAGTAAGTGTGTGTGTGTTCACCCCCAAAACATCCCAAAACATTTAAACAAGTGGTTTCAAAGAATGTTCATGGATGATAGTCACTTCATGCTTCAGGAGAAACACAGTTTATGCTTTTTGAAAGCTTTAACAAACATCTATCTTTGCATTTCGAAGTCCGTTTTGTGTGGCATGGGACGGTCTCAAGTGTCACCTGCTTTTAAATCGATAAGATTCTAAAGCTTCTGTGAAAATTCGACCGAGGTACGACAAAGCTCCATGCTAGCATTCTGAGGTGAAACGGTGTGCAAAGGAAGCTCAACAAGCGCAACTTTTGTCCTACCAGTGTATTTCCAGGTTTCCCACTTTGCATCTATTTTGAGTTGCTACACACGCGCACACACATACATACAATAAATCGTTATATATTTATATGCATATAAAATCAGTAAGCCCCAATACATGGAAAAGTTAATAATTAAAACACAGTTATCATAGGTTTCTATACTTTTCTGCTTTTTTGGGGAGTGGGGGACGCCACACATATTTGCATTCGCGGCGGCTTGTGATAATCAACCTGCATGGCAATGGCTTGGGGGCACTCTCTCGGGATTTCACTGTGACATTTCTCATAAAGCTGCAAGAATAAACTTTTCAGAAAGATGTGTTCCTTCTATAGAAAATATTATAGAATCATCACAGTGATGTCATTTCAGGTAACTATCTTTTACCCAAATTTGGTGAAGATGTAGTCTCAGGCGTGGGACATGATCACACAATATCACACATCGTTGCTTGAGGTTGCGAAGCGACTAGGGAACGGTGATGCGGCATGCCCGGCATGATGCGGCCATGAGTCATGATCACATTGCACTCCAGCTCCTTGCCGTCCGTCAAGACCTCAGCAAACTGTTCCTTTTGCAAACTGTAAGGCATTACCAAAGGGTAATTTTATTCGTCTATATATATATATAGTTTAATAAAAATGGTGCCATCTCATATCCCATAACATTCTATAACATTTATGTAACACTACCCTCTGGTAGACATACAAAAAATATGGAAAATCACCATGTTTAATGGGAACATCCACTATTTCTATGGTCATTTTCAATAGCTATGTTTGTTTACCATATATTTGTTTACCAGAGAGTATTCCGCATCGCTTGGTGGAGAGGTGCCAGGCTTGGTATTCACCCCGAACCCATCCCCCACGCGCCATGCAACAACTTTGCCTTTGCTCAGCTTTTCGATCTCGCCGTTCACAATCTCGCAAACCTAAAATTTAAGGCGGAACATGACGGATGTTGAAGGATGATGAAAGGCACACATATCATACATCATTTCAAACACAATGGTAGTTAATTAATGTTGATTATATACATCAATGGAATTCAACGGATTGATTTGTATTGGACACATTGGACCATGAGCCTTTCCAACTATTTTCGTTCGCACCTTGTAGTAGCAGGCCAGGAAGTAGATATCTGTCACTCCAAAAGTCGTGGTCTGAGTCAGAATTGCACTGCTGCGATCTGCATTCGCGTTCCTGAGGCGGAAGGGTTGGTCAATTTCCAGGGGTTACAAGCTGGGACCCTCCAATTATAAGTAGCTTTAAAAACCCATCTAACGAACTGGATATAACTACCCAAAACACGAGTTATATAGGAAACTAAACCACAGAAACACCCAGAAACCATCAGATAGCTCTTGTTTTGGGCCGGCCCACATCGTCTCGCCAAGCATCACCACAGGATGCGCCCATACATCCACACCCAGTAAGCTATACATCATTTGGAAAGCTTCCACGACATAAGGTCCTCCAAGAGTTCCACGGGAAGATCCGTACGAAAATCCAACGGGGTGTGTTTCGATATATGTCCATGGCTTTTTGTTGAAACTTGGAGGATTGATGGTACTGAACAATCGCTATATATCGCTTAATATAGGGATCTATCATCTTTGTATGTTGGGGCCCATTTTGTGGGAGGTCAGCTTGTGGGCAGGCACCTCTGGAGTGGAAGCATGAAAAGTCTGATGCGAATCCACTGGTACAGGTCCCCAAAAAAGAGCAAATTAAGATTCGGTACTAGTCAGTCAGCAAGATTTTTTTGGGCTTCCGACACTAGGTTGCTTTCTGATTGTTTCCCAAGTTTGTTGCTCATCCTTCCTCCATAGGTATTTTCAATGGCCATTCCAGGAACCCAAATTGAGCATATATAAGACCCTTGTAAGGGCTATGTAAGGGGATATACCCCCAAAATATTGCCTTATATGGTACAGTCCCTCCATTTTTAGGATCCTGGAATTCCCATTGACATTTTGTCAAACATGGGTAGCCCATAACAAGTATGGTGAAATACTCCAAACCAAGCCACGTCTATGGTTCCGTGAGCTCGTGACATGGTGAAAATATACATATAAAAAATGAAGAAAATCCACATTCGGAGACGGTTGCTTGGTCTTGACCTTGTTGGCATAATTTCTTTTCTACAACATATTTTAACATGTTCCATCTGTTCCAGAAAATGCAATCCACTTGGGATGCATTATCATCACAGAACGAAGGAAACGAGACCTATTTGGCAAGACAAATAGGTCTGTTTTCAAAAGCACCAGCCGAGGTTTAAGGCAATCTTTGAGATGATTCCCTGCACTAACCATCAATCAATGGATTGGTTTAAGGGAAAATCTACAGGAAACCATTGATTTTCCCATTAAATATGTGGCTTTCCTTTCCTGTAAATTTTCCCGTGAAAACCAATCCATTGAATCAACTAAAAAGTATTTTCTTGGTGATGTCATATTTCCACGGAACCAAGCAATGTGGTGACTGCACCCCCCTCCCCCCCAAAAAAACACAATCCTCAATATATACCATCTGGTTATGACTCACAATTCGCCATGGAAAATCACCATTTCTAAGTTCGGTAAACCGGTAAACCATCTATTTCTATGGGCCATCGAAAAACCATGGCGAACCGTGAATGTCATGACCAGAGGCTAATCATTTATGATGAACCATTTAAGTGTGGTCAGTTTAAGCATCATCCCAGTACCCAAAATTCTCCGTTTCCATAGAGTTGACCCGCCATGACTGCGAATGGCGCGAATGGCGCGAATGGCCTTGTGCTTATTATTGGCTAAAAAACCCCTGGTAGTTTGACATGGCAACATTTATCTAGTTCAAAGATGTTTCCATTTAAAACTCCATCCATTTAGTCCACGGATTTCTCATCAATTTACGAGCCAGCCATGTTTGATAAAACACATGCCACTAAATCCCACTAAAACTCCACTATGTCCAATGAAATCCGTATCACTAGATCCCAATGGATCCCATGAAAATCAAAAAGTAAAATCCAAATAAAATCACCTGACACCACCTGTTTGATACAGGCTGGATACAGCGTAACTCATCACATCAGCTGACGATAATTGGACTACACACCATTTTGCACTGGTGGTATTCCAACTACCATCTGGTTATGACTCACAATTTGCCACGGAAAATCACCATTTCTAATAGGTAAACCGGTAAACCATCTATTTCTATGGGCCATCTATACCATGTCTAAGTTCGGTAAACCATCAATAAATGGGCCATCTATACCATGGCGAACTGTTAGTCATAACCAGATGGTACAACTAGGTTATCCCCAGAAATGAGCTGGCCAAACAAGCCACCTAAATTCCCAGTGAAATCACCGTTCAAGATGTGGATATTCCAAAAGAAACTGGATGCATATTTAGCAAATCATATAAACACATTATATAAGTGTATATATATATATATATATATTAACATAAATATAACTATAAATATATAAGATATAAAACTGTGTTTAATAAATATAGCTATATATTAAAAAATAACTATATATATATATATAATATATATATACAACTATATTTAATAAATATAACTATATATTAAAACAACAATTATATATAATATACATATATAAAGCGATATTTAATAAATCTAACTTTATATAAAATCAAAATAACTATATATATATATATATATAAGATATAAAACTATGTTTAATAAACAAAACTATCTATAATAAGAATAACTATATATATATATATTAAATATATTGTAACCAATTAATATCCAATTAATATCCAGGTATTATATATAAAAATAGCGCAGGTAAAGCAGGGCTGCCGCCACCTGGCAAGGGCACCGCTGCGCCGCTCACCATCCACGAGACCATCTTCGGCCCGGCGAGATGGCGGTGGCGACAGACCACGTAGACCTGCGCAACGAAGAGCTTCACCGTGGAAAAAAACCCGGAGAAAATAGGTTTCTTCTGGGGATTGCATCGTGTTTTGATGGGGATCTAATGGATATCCCCCCAAATAGAAGGTTGAATGGATTTGAATGGTGGTTCCAATGGGTTTACCCTCCGGTAAACGTGGGCAAGCTGGAAAATCAATGAAAACAATGGAGGCCTAAATATTTTGAATGTGAAAAACATCTATGGTGAAATTGCCATTGCATGTCATTGCCATGTTTAATTGCCGGATGATTGAAGTAAGAGCATGTGAGAACAATATAGGATTGGGTTTCAGCATGTTTCAGCCACTTTTGGAGGATCGGAACAGGCAAATCACGGGGAATTTACACGCGAAATTGATCAACATGGGGATTTCACCAGAAACTAAGAACAAAGCTGCTGTGGCAAGTGAAAATCATGATTTTTTCTGGTTGGTGGTATACCTACCCCTCTGAAAAATATGCTCTTCAGTTGGGATGATTATTCCCAACTGAATGGAAAAATAAAACATGTTCCTAAACCACCAACCAGTTTTCATGATTTGCCAAAACACGATGACTGTCAATGGTGATTTGATAGCAAACATTGGATGAAATTGGTGACCAACCAAAACTGAGACTTGGACGGTGCACCTCTCTGTGTTCTCTGGATCCCATCTGTATTTCAACATCAACGTCATTCCATGAATACACCATGGACATTTGATGACATTTGGCGCTGGACAGCCATGTTAAATAACACTGGTCAAAACAATAATTGTTTACATTGAAACATATTAAAACCGTTGATTTCGTGGCTTCGCACACCAAAACAGAGATTGATTCGGCGGCCGGTGGCCCGAACAACGGGTGGCTGGCGGCCTTCTTGGACTTCCGCTCCACACAGGTCCGGACATTTTCGATGGTGAAGCCGCCATGCCCCACGATGCAAACGGAGGCATCCTGGATCTGAAAATGGTACTCCCAAATGGCAATGAAAATATGGGAACATATGGGAACATGTGATACATATGGGAACATGATCATTCACATCTGGATTCAAAGGTAGCATATGGTAACATAGTCTCATGCAAAGCCAATGTTTGCCTTGGAAAATGATCTACAATGGTGAGTTGTCCATAAAATGAATTGCTGGAGGATAGACTCGCTTAGATGTGTCCGAAACTAGGGTACTGCACCCACGAACACATGTGTTTATATGATGTTTATCACTTTTGGCACTACTCAAATGGCCATTTTGGGCGCCCTCAGTTTCAGACACTGTTACAATATTTATAATATGTGTGTCCTCCTGCAAGACAACATTGCCACTGAGAATAGCGAGCTGGCCAGGCCTAAACAAGGTAGACAGGTAATGGAATGAAGTTTGAAGTTGGCAAAAATCGGCATAGACAGGTAATGGAATGAAGTTTGAGGTTGGCAAAAATCGGCAGCAGGCGTCCCTATAAATCACTATGAACCCACTATATCCCAACTACTATATATATATAATATACACACGGCATATCTTTTTTGTACATTTCATAAATGCATACATACAGTTTACATACACATGCACACCCACAATACAACACAAACGTCCGTTGAAACAAGTCCAACCAATTCAAGAGCTCGCTGTTCGAAAGCTCTTTGACTGACCATTCATTCAACTTCTTGGATGCCTCCAAGTCCTACCTCCTGGAAAAAGAAACAAATAGCTATAGTGTGGTATATACATAAAATAATATATGCAAGTATGGTATATAATTAACAATATGTGTATATATATATGTATGTATACATATATATATGTGTGTGTGTCTGTGTGTAGTTATGCATATATACATGTATACATATATATATACATATATACATATATATATATGTATATATATCCCATCATATCCCCACTACATCCCCATCAAATCCTGTTATATAATTCCCGTAAAATCCCGTGAGCACTAGTGATGGTCAAATCCGCTGCGGCTAAAGTCCTTCAGCTTATCATAGTTGATGCTGTCGTAGGAACCGTGGCAAACATAGCCTGGGAAGGGATCGAAGTTTTGCTTAAACCATCCCCCAATTGGAGTCTGTTAGGTACACCTCCTAGCTAGGAGGATTTCAAATATGTTAAAATGACCCCCATTTTAGGCTCTGGTGAATGGCGATGGTTTATGAGTGGGTTTCCACATTTTTCTAGAATTCAACGCGAATCAAATAGTAGGAACATATTTAGACTTATCGTTTAAGGAGGGGGAGCACCCTCCTTTCAACGAACATAGCTATGGTATACATGGCCCATCCATAGATGATTTAACCATATACAAAGCATAGTGATTTTCCATGATTTTCATGTGAAATTACCAGAGAGAAAGTGTTTAATCATAACCGCCAGAAGGGTGTTCCAGGATCGTATCGATCATTTTCCTCATATTTCCAGGTCTCCAACTCTTCAATCTGATTGCCTTAGGGGCTCGGGCTTCGTCACACCCAAAAAGATTTTTTACAAGTTACAATCCCCACATCAACCCCAACCAATCACTCATTGAGGAAAGTAGGCTTCCGTATCCAGGGTCTATGTTCTCTGATCCTCCATTCTTCTCCTCATGGACCCCGGTTAAAAAGGGCAAGGCTCCACCAAATTCATCGCGACCGGGCCATTTGATGTCGATAGGGTTGTAGAAGGTACCTGGAAATCTCTCTCTCCATCGCCTTCTCGTACTTTTGTATGTATCATATGTGACAATTGTATCCAATTGTCATGTTACAAATGACATATTCGAATTATTTGGCCAAGAGGTGAGAAAATGATGAACATATATGAAAATATATGAAAATGAGCGTAATCCATAGTAATCCTAAATGAACCATTGGAACCACGAAACGTTGTCTTCAAATAGAGCTTGTGAATGGCTCGGGTCATCCCACAATGAGATTGGCGTCCCAAGACACACGAATTTTAGCAGAAAAAACCAGGACCACCATAGATGCCGGCCTAATCCAATAACAGAAACGCGGGCCCCCCCATTCATTCTCATACTCCAGATGTTCAATCTCTTCATTTTTCAGTAACTGTCATAGTTAAGACATTGAGAGACTCAATTCGTAGCTCAAAAAACGAGCCAAATTTCAAGGCCACGGCCCGATATAGCCCGTGGGTCTGGAACTTGGGTACTACCCAAAATGGCAAGTTTCATGGAGAAAACCAGGTGAAGAGTGATGTGACTCCAAATGCCTCAGATAGTATCTTTCTGCTGCATTTTTGTGTTGTTTCACGTTGTCCTCATGCAGCGATTTGATATACACATCTAGGATACTGAATTTCCTGAATCTGTATGGAATTAACACGCCAAACAGTGTTCCTTATTTTTGGTGGTTCTACAAAATCGTCCCTTTTCCGAAATGCTCAATCCGGTTTGGTGTTGAATCTATTCATTATTGTGCACCAAACATTGAGGGCGTTATGTGACCGATGGGATTGCCATTTAAGATGATTCCCCGAATCCAATTCCCATCATTCCAGTGACGTTGTGAGGCCATTCTAAGTCATCCAAATCTGGTTGGTGGTTGACCTACCCCTCTGAAGAATATGGATGATTATTAAAATATTCGTCAGTTGGGATGATTATTAGAATATTAGTGACTTTCATTGGTTGAAGAATATGAGTTCGTCAGTTTGGATGATGACATTCCCAACTGAATGGACAAATAAAAACCATGTTCCAAACCACCAACCAAATTATCTACACGAAGGGTATGGATGTGTGAACATTGAGCATTCCAAACTCCAGGGATCCCGAGGGATCTCGAGGGATCTCCAGGGTGCAGTTTTGGGTTGCCGGATACCATGTCTGGACGCTCCACCATATTGATACAAAGGGCTCCCCAAATGTCATAAGTTGGTTTAAAAAAAGACAAAATGAACTGCAGACATATCAACCAGAGTTTCCAGTTGTCAAGTTCCCTAAACGCGTGTTGTTCATAGTTAATTTCTGCATTCCCATAAACAATTGTTAAGTTACAGAAACGTTTGTTGTTTATATTCCCATGGTATCCCATTTTGGGTGGACAGCCTATTTTGATGGGTAACACTTACAGTTTCTCGCCGACCCGGGCCTGGACAGCTAATCAACGCGCTCACCTAAAAGGTGCTGGGGCGTGGTAAGGGCACACCGGAGCATTGATTCGCATAGTTGAAGGATGTCAACTGATTTTGAAAAGAATCAATAACTATATATATGTATCTATCTATCTATCTATCTATGTATCTATGTATCTATGTATCTACGTATCTACGTATCTACGCATGTATTTATGTATGCATGTATGTATGTATGTATGACGTTATTTATGTATATATAAATATATGCGTGTGTATTTTTATGTATATATTACATAAGTATGACTTTATGTATGTATGTATGTCTGTAGGATTCTGTAGGTAGGTAGGTAGGTAGGTAGGTAGGTATGTAGGTATGTAGGTATGTAGGTATGTAGGTATGTATGTATGCATGCATGTATGTGTGTATGTGTGTATGTGTGTATGTATGTATGTATGTATGAATGTATGAATGTATGTATGTATGTATGTATGTATGACTTTATACATGTATGTATGTATGTAAGTAAGTATGTAGTTATGTAGGTATGTAGGTATGTAGGTATATAGGTATGTAGGTAGGTAGGTATGTAGGTATGTAGGTATGTATGCATATACGCATATACGTATATACATTGTACTTTTGTAGAAATCATAATGCTGATAAAATTAGTCATAAATGAATATGGGTAATAGTTAGTACCTCGGACTAATTTCATTATGCATTTTTAGATATGTATAAATATATGTATATTTATTTATGACTTTGGCACAGTTTGATCGCACATAGAAGGTATGTAACCGTATTATGTGAATATATATATATATATATGTATATTTAAATGTAAACATACATCATCAAATTGAGAAACGAAATGGTTCAAAATGTCACGCAGTATGTTTAGAGAACTGCCAACCTACCACTTAGAAAGGGTCTCCCGCCTACGTTAAATAACCAGAGGGTAACATCCCAATTCTCAATTATATTCCCCAGTTTTAGACCAACCCACGGAAATACTTTCGAGTCTGTCTGGAAGAATAACACATAGACCCTGAAAATGGCTGACTTTTAGCGGCACCAAGTCAACAGTCAACAAACCAGGTTTAGGGCTTGACATAGGTCATCATAGGTCATTGGCTCCGGCTGGTGAGGAATAAGAATAATATTGAATAATTGTACCCCAATAATTTGAAGCATCCCCAAAATTACCACAAAATGGCAATTTATAGTTGTTATAGTTGATTGTCCCATTAAAAATTGCAATGTTCACTTGAAAAAACGGGAGGTTTTTATGGCATTGGCTTTCCCACACGATGTCACGACGTCCGCCTTCAACGTCTCCGATGCGTCTTCCGTGGTCAGGTGCAGCTCCTCAGGTTCTGATGTCATCGCTGGGTTCACCAAGATCTATCGAACATGGATGAACATTGGGGATATGATGTGGGTAAAACAATGCCATAAATGGGTAAATCATTTAATGGGAAAATTCACTATAAATGGTGATTTTCAAAAGCTATGTTAAATTACCAGAGGGAACATGTTGAAGACTGGGGAAATCGTCAATAATGTGGGTAAAACAATGCCATAAACCACCCATTTGGGAATGGTCTATACCACCTATGGTGATGACTGGGGGATGGTTTATGATTGCTTTACCCACATCAATAGGACATCATCAACACATATAGAGATGGACAATACATGGATAATGATGGATTTTAACCAGCAACACATGGCATGAGAAATGATACCGTGCCATGAATCACAGGGGATTACCCGGTTGGAAAATTGGAAGGTTCAACTGGTTCAACTAACAAAACAATGGGAAACAATAGGGTCATTCCATGGATAGAATGGGATAATCATTCATAATAGCCACCAAAAATGATGGTTACCATCCAGTGTCATCAAACATGGACAGCTTGGAAATCTGCGAGCTAAATCAGCATACATGGGAAACTCATGGAAGTAAACAAGGGATTTTCCAGCAAGCCATGTTTGAGTACCAAAGAGTCATCTTTGAAGAACTATGATGTGGTAAACCATTGGGGTTGGATTCCCTGTCGGGTTTGCCAAAATTTACCATATGAATTTCTCTGGCCCTTGTGTGTCTTTGATGTCATTGATATGTCAGAACTCATGCAGCCGCAGAGGGTTCAGTCGGGTTCAGTTAAAACTCATCCCTTTTCATGTCCTTGCTTGCTCAAATGTTGCCACTCACTGGTTAAGGACACAGCTTGGTTAGTAGGTGGTTCCAACCCCTAAAATCTATCAAATTATGATATATATATATATATACACCGTCAAAGGGGATCCTGCTCTCACATAACTTTGAACAAAAAACATCTTAGAAACCACTCGCCAATTCATCATTGGTTGCATACCCATTACATCATGAAATCACCATTTCCACTCGATTCCGACAACGTGTCGCCAAGGCACATAGTGCCCCCCATTCAAGGTGTCGCCCTTCACCTCCAATTTCTCCAGCGAGGTGTTGAACCTGGCTAAAACACACAACTTGATGACATGGAACATCAATGTGTTCAATTCATCGCGATAGCCTGTAATTTTGTTTGTTTTGCGATATTCTGTGATGTTTTCGACTATTCTTTCAATAGTTTAGACTAATATCATGGGACAACGAATCACAGGTTTTATCCCATCCCCATGATCCCAACATCCCGGGCCTGGTTTTCTCATCGAGGCCATGTCGTTCCCCGCAGGCCACACACATCTCCAGAATGGAGTCGCGACTGGGCCAGGTCTTCATGTCCTGGGACTTTTCAGGGCCGTGGTTATGATTGATAGTATGTATATATATATATATATGTAAATATATATATACATACATACATACATATATATATATATACATGCCCGATCAGGGAATCTTAAGTATACATGTTTTTTTTGATATGCCTAGTAATATCTAGTACTATACCATTTTTTTATGTGGGAAACGATAAATGATTTTCGACTAAAACCTATATTTAGTTCGGAGATTAGTGAAAAATTGCCATGTTTGATTACCAGAGGTAAATCCAATTCATTCATCCATCATTCTTGCAATATAAATCGCTATTGCCCTCCAGTACATTAACATAGACCCTGCCAGATAGGGTTGGAAGACTAGTTTCCACTATAAATTGGTCATTTTCAGGGTCTATGTCAATTTACGAGATGGTAAACCAGCTACTGGCCGTCCGAAGTTCCAGCATCGCCCGTCCCTACAACAAATGCCATCTGCAGTCCTCGGGGCAGTGCGCTGCAGGATCCAAGTACTCTGGGACGTAGGTTCCCTGTGCGCATGGCGTCAGTGGCGTGGTGTGTTTGGTGTGACGTATGCGGTGTATCTAAGGTCTGAGTGGTGCATCACCTGCATGAAACTGGGGCTCTCCATATCTATGTATATACATATATATATATATACGCATGTGCATATATGTATGTGGATTACATTGGGTTACATACATGTTATTAATATACACACATAATATATATATGTATATCGATACTACAATAATTATAAACATAGTTATATAACAAACTTATTTCCAAAGTACAAGTATGGCTTTCAGCCACTTCCTTAGTGAGATGCGCATCTGATGAGTGTCGCCTCTTTGGTGGGGCTGGGGGCATGCAAAACATCGCGAAGTTAAATTAGTCTCATCTTGGAGTAGATAGGCGATCAATATCGATAAATAAACATACCCAAAGGGTACGGTATCTGGGCTTTTGTATGGGGCAATCATATTTTAACTGCTAATATATGGTATACAAATGGGTAGATCAGAAAATCCTTTATTCCCGTTAACCTCCTGGTTGATAATATACAAATCTACGCTTAAATCTGGTGGTGAAGCAAGCTGCTAATCTGCAAGAATGGAAGCCCCAAGTTATAATGGATTTTTTAGGATACCCAATGTTTTGTTTCAAGGTATATCATGCTATTTTATCGTGGTGTATCACTAGTTTTCCTATGAAAAAAACCAGGCGGTGAACCATGTTTTTTTCATATTTTTCATCATAATATCATATATATTCAATTATATTCATATGTTTTCCAGATTTTTCCCATTCCCTATGAAAAGGCGCCGGGTTTCATAGGCGCCTTCTCCGTCTGCAGCTTGGTCGTCTCATTGGCCACGTCACGCCAGGTGGTGCCACCGAAGGAGTCGTAGCCTAGAGAAGCCATGGTTACCACGAACTATGGAAAAATAGATGTATATAACTATAGTATTCCATTGTATTAACAATATTATTCCATTCTCTATATATTGTTAGCTATGTATAGTAATATCTTTATAATAATTATAGGAAACATCATATCTATATAATTATGTGTATATATATATGCGGGGTTCCTAGAATGGGGGTACCCAAAATGGATGATTTATAATGGAAAATCCTCTTAAACTGGATGATTTGGGGGTGCCCCTATTCTAGGATATATGCATTTATGCAAATATATAAATATATATATATGATAAATATATGTGTGTGTGCGTCTGTAATTAGTTCTACATGTGTGCAGAGTCACCATACCTACATGCACCTTTCAAACAGCAACGCGAGCTGTTTACAGTGAGTTTGAACTAATCAGCCCCTTGTACAATGATACAATCAGCTACTGTAAACAAGTTCGCACCAGACCCTACCTTCGCCCACCTCCCAACACACCCAAACAATATTACATGCTCATCACTAGAGGATGAACCACCACTATCTATTTTCTGACTTTGACATTAGGCTTTCAGGATCTAGGGCTTTAGGGTGTTAGGGTCTACGCAGGGAGTTGAGCATGTAAAATGTGCCTACCATCGGATGCAAAAAAAAAATGAAGCCACAAGAACCAGGCTTATTGTGGCAACCTTCTGGAAAGCACCATAGAACCCCATTTTAAGCACAAAAACCAGTCAATGACCGCATGATATGAGTGAAACTCTTCACACCTTTAAGATCCGTAAGAACCCACAACTTGACTTTAACACTTTGCATAAATTCGATATACTGTAAGATTTGGTACTGACAACATGGTTGACAACATGGTGTTCAAAAAAGCCTTCAAATAACTTCAAAACATTGCTGCATAATGCAAATTATGCACCCAAAAGCTACCTTAATGTACCTCCAAGTGAAGGATTTGTACCCCGGGGGGCACCCCATGTTCCAAGTGACGCTCCAGAATGACGAAATTGGTTCGACCATGCCTGGACTGGCGAGGAGCATATATTGGACATGACATCTCCGTTTGTCAACGGCGATAAGGCAATAAACACATAATGCAGCAAAAGGAAAGTCTCCTCTTCAAAGAAAAAAACATTGATTCTACATTTTGGCAAAGCAGGTCCCCCAAGAATGTTGTTCTTGGTTGAGCAAATTTACAAAGGGTAAAGTGACAAATCAATGCTGGAATCTGTCTGACTATCTGGTCATAGCCTGGTTGTCCCAGCTCTGTCGGTTCCCGGTTCCTACCGGCCTCAAGAAATCAAGGGATGTCATGAGGCCGCCCATCCCAGCTCCAAGGATGGCAATGGGATGATCATACTCTCCTAGGTGGCCCGCAGCAGAAAAATCAGGGGAGGATGGAAACGGAGGAAAACGGGAGTGGAAACGCCTCTGGGAATATGTAGAACAGTTTTGCGAAGTGGTAGTTCGGATGTCCCATTTTTGGATGAATGAGCTGAGCTAAGAATGAACTAAACATATATCTAAACATGGTGAATTACCCTCTGGTAAATTAACATAGACCCTCACAAATAGGGGTTGGAAGACTAGTTTCCATTAAAACTTGGCTATTTTCAGGGCCTATGTTTATTTACCAGAGGGTACCATAGCAAAACTCTGACAAATTACCAGAGGCGAACGCAACGCGACTTTCTGTGTGCAGCCAAAAAAGGCTGCCAGGGCCCTGGGGATTTCAGGTCATCCCTAGGGCCATCGGCAGGCCATATTCAAAAAGCATAATCTTTCCAATGAGTTTTCACACCCAAAGAACTGGTATCCCAAACTGTTTATAGCTCCGTTTACCTACAGATATCTACAGATATCATCAAATAATATCAAATATCTTTTCAGATGCTAAATCAAAGGTTCTGGGGAGTGTTGGTGACGAGCATCGACGTGCCTTTGGGGCATGACCGTTGCTGTAGCCGCCTGCCGCAGGTCCGAAAAGTGGAAGGCAACTCTGAGACTTTCCTGTCCCAGCCCAGGCATCTTCAAGATCTTCAAATCTGCTTAAAACATTTATATAAAACATGTGAAAACCACGTGGTTGAGGTTTTAGAGAGAAATGGTGAAATGGTACCCAACATTCTCAACCCCTACCCCCCCATCGAATCCATGGTGCCTGACATGTCTACAGCGACAGTGCTGGGGCGACGTTGTTTGTTCTTGGAGCCCAAGCTGTGCCACGAAGATTTTAAGGTTTCAACTAGCTTCAACCTATCGTAAAATATAGTGGTTTGCAATAGTTATATCCGCTTTTATGTGAGAAAATGTGAGAAATCATCCTTATAATACTTGCCGAACGAGGTTCATATCACTGAGGACCATTGCAGGCCGAGAAATAATAGACACACCATCAGCCATTGAAATCTAAGGACACCATGATCTGACATAAACATAGAGATGGGGCAGCAATGTAGGCATGTTGGACAATGCTCGCCGTGTGACATGGAATTTGGAAAGAGAAGTGTTTCTGACATCATGTTCACAGGATTTCTGACCAAGCCAGCTCGATTGTTTGAAATATTGTTGCATAGACATGTCCAATACCGTAAAATCAAATAAATCATAAATATCATAATAAATCCATATTGTTGATGGTAAAACATATTACATTCCCATATACGTCCATATATATATATCCGTTAACCGTTAACTATATCCCCATTTTAGATGGTTACCACCCGATAGACTAACATTTCCATGTTGAAAATCCATGAAAATCCAGCATTTGTACTGCATTTTCTTAGGGTTTCAGCATGGGTTTTCCACATTTTGAACGTACCCTAGGGTAAATCAATATAAATCATGTTAAATTCCATTAAATCACCCTTTCGGTTGGGTACATCATGTTTTTCCATCCTCATCTTTAGGCCTTTTCCAGGGCCCCCGAACAGGAGATCGGCTACCACGGCCTCCTCATCCGTGTAGAAAGAGACCAACCTGCCAGGGAACGTGTTAGAAAAATCCTGGTCTACTATGTATATATATATATATATCTATCTATCTATCTATCTATCTCTCTATATAAGTCTGACTCTAAATCTGAACATCAATCCAAATCTAAATCACACTCTGCATCTAACTAAATCTGAATCAGAATCTGGATTTACATGTACAGTAATCAAATGTACTTATTTACGTTTCGAAAAAAATTAATTAAGATGCTTAAGTTGCTTGAGAGCACAATTACAATCACATCTGTGCAATATCAGTGTATATGTATATATGTATATAGCTAGTCTACATATGTATATATATATGTGTGTGCGCACGTCTATGCAAAACAAACGCACATAATGACATAATGTATACATATATATATATAGTAACATATGGTATTATACCGTACTGTATCTATATATATATATATATAAATTATATGTATATACCTGGATACCGTACGTCTGTGTGTGTATGTATCGTGAGAAGATGTGAGAAGTATGCAGTAAAAGTCTATTCAAATCGATCCTAATGTATTTACTTAGAATGACAACACTTCCCCATTCTCCTATTGACTTCGGTTCCAAATCGATAGAGTATGTAGTACTTCTCACTAATCAATGGGATTCGGGCAGTTTATCATCCCGATGCGTAGGAACATCTTGTAAGAATCAATGTCCCAAGGTGTGCGTTTGGACCGGGCGTAGCGGCCTAGCTATGAACTACAAGATAAGGCTTAGGGATTATTGAAGCCCAGTGACGTATATGAGAAACTGCAAAAGTAAACAATAATGTGAGGCAAAAATCTATGCATGATGTCTGAACCAAGTTGACATGGCTGTCGCTCATGGGTGCCCATCTCCCAACAAGGCCCCGACATCATGCGCAGCCAACGACCGAAGCGTCCTGCGTCAAAGACCTAAGAGGCCACACACGTATCCTGACGTCTATATCTACAGAGCCCAAATATGTCGTGCCGAGAATGCGATACCGGCCATGCACACCCACATACACAAAACGACACACACGTACGTATAACACAATACATTGTATGTGTGTATATATACAGTATATATATATATTTATTTATTTACATGTATTTTGTATGTATGATATACGTATGTATGTATATGTATATATAATATAAGTATGTATGTATAAGTATGTGTATATCTATGTATATTATATATAGATGTGTGTGTTGCACCTGTATTCATGATATCTGTGTACTTGGTCTAAACTCTAAACATGACCAGGAAAATCTGAGAAAAATAATTCAGAACTTCGTCAGCCCGGTTGTGTGATACCTAGATCTGGCGAATTGGCATGCAAAGTACAAACTTAACCTTTACATTGGCTCTGTGATAAGCAAAGAAAAACAAGTATACACATAATATTATATTTGTATATTATATACACTGTACATAGAAACACCTAAGTACGTGCGTGTGAAGGATTGGTAGTCCTCCAGCAAGCTCAGGTGACAATGGAATCCGTGGCCTACATCAGCATGGTTTGGCATTGCCGAGGCAAAAAACCTAGACTCAGACATGATGGCTTTGGCGCTTTGGCAAGATCGCGTTCATAGAATGGAAGGAACACATCAACAGAGCCCTAACGCCCAGATTGGATAATGTGTGTTGATCTGTGCATACAAAAAACAATAACGAACCAATATCTATTCAACAAAAGAGCAACTACATAACATGATTGAACATATGTCCCAAAGTGGGAGTCCCCAATACTTCCGGCGTCTGTTCTTCAACTCCGCGCGCCTCATGAGCTGCTTTGGCAGCCTAGGTTTCCATGTGAAAGAGGTGGAACATGGGGGAAAGTCAATTTGCATTATCATGCCAGGTGGGATGAAACATAAAAAACAAATGACAAAAAAGACAACAAAAGTTGAAACCACATGAACCCACCAATTGGATAGTCACATGACTGGAGTAGAATCCGAGATTATATCTCCAACAAGTGTCACATTGTGAATAAGCCAATCTCCTGACCACCCCAAACTTCCAATGTCCGGCATCCTTGGTGGCAATAATTTGTGGTGACGTTGCTTGGAAGCTCCTTTGAAGCACACAGACTTTGTCCCTCCAACAGGCTTTGCTAATCGGATCGCTATAGCGTATATTAAGTACATTTCCTTGTCAATGTGGGGGGTGGCATTTCGCTATAACTAAAAAATACATTAAACATAATTACTTTGCTTCGAGTGATCCCCACCATGACATTTCAAAACAGCTTATTGACACCACTTTTGTCTGAAGCTTTTGTCACGGGACTTTTGACCAACTAACTATCCCAATCATTTGTTTCACCTGGCAGGTCATTGTGCATGTCAGTCTGTCAAACAGGATATAAACATGTCAGTGGGCCATGTGAAGTAAACTCCAGAGCTCTCAACAGGTTTG
>Ga0126342_10004868_pt1 | contig 23164 bp, 21 predicted proteins | sample Cyp1metagenome_FD_92528 | JGI IMG/M metagenome (GOLD analysis project Ga0126342, IMG submission 92528) | Coral microbial communities from Lord Howe Island, Old Settlement Bay, Australia - Cyphastrea 1 metagenome | ecosystem: Host-associated > Invertebrates > Cnidaria > Coral ...
ATTGCATCTATTGCATCTATTGCATCTATTGCATCTATTGCATCTATTGCATCTATTGCATCTATTGCATCTATTGCATCTATTGCATCTATTGCATCTATTGCATCTATTGCATCTATTGCACGTATTGCGTGTATTGCATGTAATGTAATGTAATGTCATGTCATGTCATGTAATGTAATGTAATGTATATATATATATATGTATGTATATGTATGTATATATATATATGTATATGTATGTATATGTACGTGTATGTGTATATATATATACATATGTGTGTGTGTGTGGAGCATTTGCACAGGTATATGTATTATGTATATGTACGTGTGTGTGTGTATATATATATGTGTGTGTGTGGAGCATTTGCACAGGTATATGTATACAGTATGTGTGTATATGTATGTGCAAAGGCTTGTTTTTCAGCGCATGAGACCAAGTGTCTGCAACAAAATCAGCCTCGGGCAAAAATGCATGTTTTTTATGGGCTGAAAATCAGCCACGAACGGGGCTATATACGTGTGTATATACATACAATGGGGATGTAATTTTGATAGAAAATGCAATTGATGATTATAACCATTTTACTTGGATATGTAACTATATATCATGTAATGGAACTATACATATATACTCAAATACAGAGATGGTGTAATGGAATATGACCATATCATATGATATGCCAAAAATGGGGGATTCCCCTTTGGTGCTTTGAGGGAAAGCCCTATTGGTGTTGTGACTCATGATACTATTGATGTTGAGTTTTATGATGATACGACAAGAATGTTGATCATGATAAGAATGATAAGATTGTTGACAAGTGGTGATGTGAGGTATCAAGGCACCCATGCGCGCATGTGCACGCATACGTTAGCAGCTCGTTAGCATCACTGACCTTGTCATTGGAATCTAGGGACTGTCCTATGAAAGCATCCTTCACCCGGAAATAGGTCTTAACCCCCAAATCAAGCAATGGAGGTCCATCCCCTCTCCTCTAAAAGGGAATCATGTTGTCAGTTGTCAGTTGATCATATGATCACCACGTCCATTGCCACTGAGAGACATCGAGGTGAGTTGTATCAAGATGCCAAACCAATTGTCCCCTGGCGAAAAAAAAAACTGCTGAAGATTGCGGTTCACCAAAGTTGCGGTTCAAAAAAATGTGGGTGAACGCATCAAAAGTTGATCTTGGCCCCCAACAAAAAGCCATCTTGGCTCCTTGGCAAGCCAACCATCGGGCCTGGGAGATGAGGATCTTCACATTGCGCAAGACCTCCCAAAATCCTCAGCTGGGTGGCCATGGTACCCCAAGATCCACTAATCGCTAGTCGCATATCTAAATGCATCATGTGCCCATGGAACCCCATGATAATTCGGTGGCCAATCATGTACAATTCATTCCATCATACGTATATATATATATATATATTATATATATGATATATATATGATATATATATATATTATATATATATATATATTATATATATATATATATGTATATTATATATATATGATGTATGTATACACATATGTACACTCACCAATGTTTGATGGCCGCACATTGGAACTAAAAACACCAGAAGACCAGCAATCCCAGGGCGTTTCGTCCGCGTCACATCAGCGCCGAACTGCAGAGTCGCAACAGACCCAGACGTTCCAAGCCCCAAAGCCTGGTGTTCGACCCAGGACTCGACTGATGGAGAAACCATGGGAATTTACCAAGAAAAAAAGGGAGGAACTTTGGGTAAATTCCCATGGTTTGGAATAGAAACTATACTATACTATTGGCAACCCTATTGGTAAATTTTGCTATACTATTCTTTTCGTACCCTTCCTGTATAGTCAATCTTTCCGAACATTTTACGGAACCCCTATCTTTTGTGAATGTTGTTTAAAGATAAAGTTGTATGGGAATTACGGTTGATAAGATGGCTGCCATAAATTACTTTACATTTTGTGAAACATCAATTTGGCTTAATGTAACATAATTTATGGTACAATAAAATCCCACCAAATTTCAGGAAATGATTTGATTTGTCAATCTTTTTTGAAGTGATATACTCGCAAGAATCTTGACTCTGGCGATTGGACCAATTACAAAACATTTACCAAAAGGAACAAATCCTGAAAGAAAGCCCATGAGTTTACAGGAAAGATGTAAGACTTACTATCCAAAAAAAACACTGCTACCCAAAGCGGCGACCCGGAACAGCGCAAGCGTGGCAACCCGGTTTCGCAGCGCCTGGCTGTGCACATCATGAACAGCACGCCCATGGAACTGATCATGGTACGCCCAGCCACAGATAGATACCTGCAGGGTGACCAGGGTGCAGCTTCAAGGGTCTGATTTGTCGATTGAAAAAAAAAACAGAACTGGATGCTTCCCTGAACTCAAGATATAACAAAAATCCAAAAACTGAATGAAAAATATAGAAACATATCCCATATCATCGAAGAAAATCCAAAATCCAGATGTTTGGTGTGGACTGGTGTGGGTCTCTCAAACTGACCCCACGAAACCACCAAGTCACTCGAGGGCTTTGTTGGTCAAGCCAATCTCGAAGCCCTGCACCGTTCCAATGAAGACCTGCACATGGAACAGCAACCTGAAGGGACCTGGTCGCCTTCCAGTCACATGGCAATGGGAAATCTTGCTTAACTGTTGGGTTTATGGAGGATAACACGAACTAGTTCATAACCCAGCCTTCCCATGTAAATTGGGATTTTGAAGTAAGTAATGGAGAAAAAAACACCCCCTCAAAAAAGGAAAAAAAAACAGCAAGAGCAGTGCCTGCAGACTGTGTATGTTTGGTGTCAGTCAAGATTCAAGACCCCGTGTTCACAAGAGCTGTTCCCGCTAGCATCGTTCATGGCATCGTCATCCAAGTCACATCCTTTTCCCCATCTCACTGGTGTTTAGTAGGGAATGGATGGGAATGGGTGTTGCTGGGATTTTTATTACTAGTGATGACTGGGATCATTCCCTCATGCCCTACTTACTAAGCACCAGGAAAAAGTATATCTGGCTTTGTCTGAAAATAGCGGTGACCCATGGTGACCCTAAAGCCATGGTTTACCCTTTGGTAAACTAAAATAACTCTGGAAAGATCCACCATTTTTAATGGGAAAATCCACTATAAATGGCCATTTTCAATAGCTATTTTGACATAACCAGAGGGTATGATGTTCCTTATCAAAATGGCCATCCGATCGTCACGCGCACCACGTACATCATCTCGTGGGACTGCAAGGGTGGCGGCGCGGCCCGTTTCGCATGGACCTGATGCCACTGGTGGAGGTCACAGAATGGGGACTTCGCCAAGAAAGGGATGGAACTGATGAAACCGACCATCTCACGGTGACATCATGAGATATTCTACATATACATATACATATATATATGTACATATATATATTATATATATTATATTAAACGAACAACATGATTCTTGGGCACCCTCCCGTACTGTAATCAAACATGGCTCACTTTGAAATCCCCCAAGGGTTATGAAAGATCCCCAGCGGCGATCACTGATGGATACCTAGGGGTTGATCTCCCCATCTCCTTTCCCCATCAGTTAAAGTGGCCATCACTCACCTGGCCAACGTCACATGCCCAAGGCGCCATCTTCGCCAGGAGAAATGCACAGACCGCTGTGGTGGGCTGAACCATGGCCGTTAAGGCAAAAGGGAAGGGGAAGAGAAACGACACAACCTGCGGGAAATCGATCGTGCCTTGGAACATGAACCATGGGTCAACGATGAAGAAGCCCCTCAGCTGTCTAACTCGGAGGTTATATCTCAGTAGTCCATCATCGTTTTTAGGGCTAACATCCCACATGAACGGGAACCACGGTTTCTTCAATTGGGATGGATGAAAGATTTTTTGATGTTTGGGCACATAGCAACCGGATGCACCCTCCACATCCGGTGCCATCCAGTGCCTCCTTGATCTGTAGGATCACCAAGATGGCAGAGCACCACCACATTGAGGTGAAGATGAAGACCTGAGCTCCAAAAGTGATTGGTTTTGTACTGGTTAAAAGCCCTTAATGGGGAAGAGGGAAGATCCCTCTTAAAAATCAAACATCTTAGGTGTTTCCTGGCAGTCCTGGCAGCCTTTGAAACTCAAAGTCCTGTTTTTGTAGTTCCTTGACTCCACCACAAAATCATTGACAGTTAAGGATTGGATAGGTAATCATGGTTTATTCATGGTTTATATCATGTTATAGCCCGCAAATATCCCAACTCATGAGCTAATTACCATGGTTCATCATGTGTAAACATATATATATATATATATTATCATAAATCCTAACCAACAACCATCGTCAACCATCATGAACCAACCAATAACCAAGTTCATAACATCCCATTCTTAACCACTATTCACCAATTCTGAACCATTTAGGATTTTATTACTCTCTGGTAATTTAACATAGCTATGGAAAATTCCATTTATAGTGAGTTTTCCCATTAAAAATGGTGGATCTTTCCATAGTTTTTTGTATGTTTACCAAAGGTTCACCAACCATAACCCCAGCTGCCCTTGGAGACCCCGGGCCCCAGGGTGACCGGGTGACCTGAGCAGCTCTGCTCGCCAGCCGCTGCGCTGCCGCTCGCTCCAGCTCCGTGGAATCTCTGGGCGACGTCGATTCCTCCGTGGAGTCGTCTGAGATCCTCAGGGCCGCCGCTGGCCGCGCAGGGGGCCGTGGTCAAGAAACATATGTATAAACCCATTAGAAAACTATGTAACATGATGGAAGTATGGTAAAGTTTTGCTTGAAAATCCCAGATATTAGTTGGTTTATAAACCCAGTTCTTGTTGCTTATATAAGTGTTATAAGTTATTTATATACATATAAACCCAATTGTGAATAGTTATGTTGGTTTAAAACCTCATTGACTAGTTCATTGATCCCCCTAATCAACCGAAACATTAACCAAGCTATGTGCGTCAACTTGGCTATCGTTTGGGGGCCGCACCTTGCATGCAACTGGTAATAAGACATGATGTAGACATAATGGGGATATACAATGGGACATGGATTGGTCCAAGTCAAGGGATACCACAATTTATATATAGTCTGCATGGGAAAAATATTGAAAGAATATCACTATCAACCATCAGCCTTTAGGTATACTCCATTTTTGGACAGAACCGCCTAGTTTATCTGAAACCATCCATTTTGCGGGCTGATAATTTTAAGCCACAACCACATAAATATCGCAACCCCGAAAAATGCATAGAATAAGGCGGAATCATCCTATCTCATCATGGGGTAAAGCAAAAATTGGTCTGTCGGTGTGGAGGCTTCCGGAAAAATGTACAGTAAAAGACTCCGAAAAACCCACAGCTGTGCCTCATGTGTGTATCAGACCCTCCATTTCCTGCTGTTTTCACCCCCAACTTCCCTTCAGCCGGCCCAGCCGGCCCAGCTTTGCTGCCAGGGATCAATCTCAAGTATCCTGGCCATGGGGGGGAATCCCTGCACCTGGTTTTCCCGCCCACATAAGAAATGGGTGAACCTCATTAAACACCCTTAAAAACATCGGATGGTTTCAGGTCCTGAACCTGACTTTAAAAAATGTCTGGGCCCCAGATTTTTCTAGCCCCCCACTGTTCGACCCCTTGACAGCTTGGGGGTCCTCCAGGACTCGGATAGGGCTGGATCTTCCTGGGCGACAACCCCTCGATGCTCTGCATCGCCGCGTCCCAGGTCCGCTTCAGCATGGCGCGACGTGACACCGCGCCGGGACGGGACGCGACGGGACTGTGGGGCGGGTGTGGAATGTGTGGATCAACGGCTGCCGTGGTTGAAAGGAGTTTTGTGCGAGCCAGAAATCCTGGAACCACGAAACATGGAATGATGGGAATGTTTGTTGACTTTTGGTGTAAATGATCACAAGAGATCATAGAATCGTGGTGGCTTTGGGCTGTTCGACACTGATATAAGCACCAGAAAGTAGTAAGCGTGAAAAAAAAAATAAAGGTTGTGTTTCCTCATTCCCCTCACAGGTTCATTGCTGTTCTTCGACTCTTCAAATGCATTCCATATGCTCGTCTGGCAGTGCCAGTCGACTACGCAGCTTGAACAATGTCTGCAGGAACTTCAACTGGGCAGCAAGATGCCTCGGGGGTCCGTGAAATCCATACATGTCTTTTCTCTCCCGGTATAAAGCGGTGGTACCAAAATCAACCAATAAGGCTAACAAAATAATTTTATGATCCCACAATATCTTGTCAAATGTAAGACTACACATTATGTCAGAGAGTCAAAATTTCAAATATCTGGTCTCCTGATGTGGGTATCGGAACCAATTTTCGTGTCACGCCAAATCAACACGCGCAGTTCGTCAAAGGTCCTCGTAGATCGCCGTGCTGACCTCACCTACACGTCGGTAGTGCTGCTCGGGACCCGGTTTTCCTCGGTAGGGGAGGGTCTTTAACCGCACGCGCATCGGAAAAGCACCACAAAATCATGTCTGACTTTTCGGACTTGTCCAGAAATCATCAGCAATCAAAAAAAATGTGTTCTGCAAAAAACTCGACAGCAACTCGCCCCAGATACCCTCTGGTAATTTAACATAGCTATTGAAAATGGCCATTTATAGTGAGTTTTCCCATCAAAAATGGTGCTTTTCCATAGCTACGTTAAATTACCAGAGGGTATCACCAGGTCAAAATCTCATCATCTCCCCGCGCTGTGCCGCGGATAAACCGCCGAGACGCCGTTGCAGAGGCACGCCACGCTGAGCTGGTGCTGCGGATCCGCGAAGGCCCAGGAACTTTGCCTCGGCAGAATCCCCAATGCTTACCACCAGTAGCTATGGAAAATGTCCCATTTATAGATTATTTATAGGTGATTTACCTATAAGAAATGGTGTTTTTTTCCATAGCTATGTTAAATTACCAAAGGGTAATAGTATAGATCTAAGCTTCAGGGCAACTTTGTCCCTACCTTGATGGACTATGACTCTGACCCCTTTTTTCTGGGAAAGGGCAGACAAAAAGAACATGGTGAACTATATAAAAAGTTTCTGGTTGGTGGTGCAATAACCATCTTGAAAAATATGAAAGTCAACGGGCAGGATGATCCCATATATGAAATGGAAAATAAACCAAATGTTTGAAACCACCAACCAGTAATGGAATCAAATGGATCAGTGCATAACAATAGATTGCGATAACAACTCCAAGAACATGGAAAATTAAAAGTGTAAAAGATAGTCCTAGAAAATAATCATGGAATTTAATGGAATCTGAATAGATCTTATATAATGGAGTCCAATAGACTTTAAGTTGAACGATTGAATAAAATTAAAAAAACAAATTGACTCAATGCGCAAGTTGGACAAAAGTATACTGGAGTCAAGAATCGACTCCAGTTGAATGAAAGTCCAATGAAGTCAAACAGACTTATAAGTTGAATATGACAGCAAAATAGAAAAAAAAAATGCATGCGGTCAGCCAAGGTTCGAGCCCCCATGGCCATATGCCTTGTCTGAGGCATGGCGCCCTGCAGGAAAAAGACTGTGTTGCTTCAATCATGAACGAAGTCTACAGTAGAATCTTAGTGCATTCTAATTTTTTTTTAAACATTTACTATACCTTATTACTACCATTTAATACCTACATCTAGAATAACCATATGAGATCAAAAAAAAGGGCAAAATCCCCAACCAGTCGCTCCAATTTCGGAGCAAAACCCTCGCCTGAGAGAATGCAGTTCACTGCAAAGCCCAAGGACCAGTCTGTGTCAACCCCCTGCAGCTCGTCAAACAGACCTCCCAAGCGAAGCATCGCTGGAGATGGGTGAAAATTCCCATGGTGGAAACCTCATGTTTGGAATGTGTGGTAAGGGTATCAATACTAAGTGTCACAATGAAATGTGGACAAATACGAAGTTTACCAAGAAATGTGGATCGTGTTGGGGAAAATTCGTATACTAAGCCAAAAAAAAGAAGAGTGCGTTGAGTGCGTTGTCCTATGTTTGACCCAGGTCCATCTCGACAACAGAACCTGGTAAAATCCTACATGGGTATTGGTGCCAAATATGGATTTTACCCACAGACAAATGTTGGCCCACAGGGCCCACAGACCCTTGGTATGAAATTTCTGCATGTTTTCCCACGGATTCCCTTTGAAAAATGGTGAAGATACCCCCGATTTGTCGCCAGTATTGTGGGTATTTTCATCATGTTCCCATGAAGTCACCACTAAATCACATGAAATTCATTGAAATTCTTGTACACCATGAACTTCCCATCAGAAATCACACCATGAAGTCACCATTTCTATTTCAACTGGGATTCCCTATCAGATCAGGGGAGAAACCATCAACTGCTGCAGGATTTCGCACCTCGCCGCGCCACGGCCGTCAGCTGCTCCACCGTCTCCGGCCGCAGCAGCCGCGCTGTGGCGTTGTCCGCGGACGCCGCGACCGGCAGAAGCGAGGCGTAAATGGCGCAGAGCTCCTGCGACACCCAAAATGTCGAGATGCTCGGGAAAGGATGGAAAAAAATTGGGATTTAATCATCCAAAAAATGGAAAATCATCCAAAAATGGTGAAAAAAATGAAAATCATCCAAAAATTATGAAAAAATGATGAAGAATGGTGATCTAAGATGGTTTCACCATCCAAAAATGATGAAAACATGTGTTTTAACATGTGATTTAACAGGACTTAACCAACAAACTTGTTTTTAGAAAAACGAAAGCGATGTGTGACATCATTTAACTGACAAAAATGATGAAAGATTGGTATTCAACCACCAAAAGCGGGCTTCTACCACCAAAAGCGGGGTTTCAATGGATTGGTTTTCACTTCAAAATCGATCAGGAGTTCCTGTTAAGTTTCCCATCATCCAATTCTGGGAAATTGTCGTATCTATATTATCTACTATCTATATATGGTAATGGTATATCAATCAGTCCAATCAACCTGTCTCAAAGGTGTTGTTAGGTGGCTACAACAGATACTTTTGTATGTATATACATGTATATATATATATACATATGACACAATTATGCCGTATGGGTTATACCTTTCACATGTTTGTTGATCTTCCTCCTCTTCAATTTGCATCTTTCTCTAAGCTTATTCCGGCTTCAAACCCTATGAACATCCGGAAAAAAAAAAAGTAATGGTCTATCTATCTATCTATCTATCTATCTACCTAACTCACTAACTAAGTCCGCTCTGGTAAACTAACATAACTATGGAAAATCACCATTTTTACTAGGTAAATCAACCATAAATGACCATTTTCAATAGCTATATTAGTTTACTAGAGGGTACATAAGTGACCAACCAACCAACCAACCAACCAACCAATCCAGTCCTTGGCAGGTCCACGGCCATTGCCGGCAGGACAGGGATAGTTGACCCTCTGTGGCTTGGACTCCTGGCTTTGTCTATGGAATCACGCGGAAAATGCTGGATATACCATGAGGCTTCCATAATATGTCTATGATATACGATCAAAAATTTGGTTTTACTAGAAACTCGAGAGAATGAGGATATAGTGGGATATCACTATATCACCAACAATCTGACAATATCATGGGTCCAAAAACGGTGTGTATTCCCCCAACATGGCAGCGTTCATGGGAACTTTGATGATACGCCATCGGACTTTGGGGGTATCCTATTTTCAGACAAAGTTATTTGAGTCCCAATGGAATCACATAGTGATGTCTTTTTTGTGTTCAATCCGTCGTCTAAATATGATGAGAATACAATTGTTGGTCAGAACTCAGACCAACAACTCATGGCTTACCGTAGCTATGGAAAATGTCCCATCTATAGATTATTTAAATTATTTACCTATCACAAATGGTGTTTTTTCCATAGCTATGTTAAGTTACCAAAGGGCAATAGTATAGATCCAAGCTTCAGGGCAACTTTGTCCCTACCTTGATGGACTATGACTCTGACCCGTTTTTCTGGGGAAGAGCAGACCAGAACATGGTGAACTATATAAAATATTAGTTCACCATTCTTGTTAGCCACATACCAACTGGGTCCTGCACCCTTGGGGTTTGCTGTCTACCAGGATGTCAAATCCTCATGGAGAGCGCTCCTCTGGAAGGATGTTCCATGGTTTTTTGGTGCGGAGGTACAAAGGCGCCTTACCAAACATGGCGCGGCATGGTTTTTCAACTGGTTCCACAGTGGCATTTCTTGCATGGTATGGTTGAGGTTGTTCACCAGAAACGTCAGCACCTGCTCAGACTGCCATGGCAGACTGCTGCCAGGTTGCAATAAGACCTGGCCAAGCTGCATGAGGGATGAATTGTCCAAACATCTGAAGAAAGCCAAGTTGCTGATTTGGGGTGCCCCAGTGTTTTTACTGGAAATCAACGGTTTAACGGTTCAACGTTTTTCCCCTTCCTTGAACGAAGCCAAGTATATAAATAGGTTCACACGAACATGTACAAACCTGACAGCACCGGTGCAAGGTCACAGCTGAATATGCCAACATGTAAAGCATATGCCATGGCGAGAGACAACTAAGCGAAAACATTTGGGTCTTGAAATAAATAGGCTACTGTACCCCAGAATGAGATGGTTTGACACACATTATCCCTGCTAAAGCTACGATTTTTGGGGGGTAGACTCTAGCCTTCCTAGTCTTCCGACACCCGCAGGTCGGCTAACCTTGACGCAGCGCTCTCTTCTCTCATCTTCTATAGAGAATGTATGAGAATGTGAGGTTGAGTGAACACGAATGTGAAGTTGAGTGAATGTGGGTTGACTGTAAAGGACGTGAGGTAAACTTCTTTTGAGGGTTCGGCACAGTATAATCCCCATACCATTGTACTTATCCATACTTATCCCTAAAATCCAACTGCCAGCCATCCACCATGGGTCAACTGGATGCAGGCCTGCTTCCTCCAATTTGGCGCGCCGCGCTGGACTGAAGCCTGGGGTTCTGAAATGGGCCCAAGAAACACCAAAGATTACCACAATGATAATGCGTGTTGGCACATGTTGGACCGTGACTTCGCAAATACGATGTTTCGGTTGGCTTCTAGAAATCGAAAAACTATCAGTCAGTCAGCCCTTGCTGAACACATCAAGAAATCCAGAAACAAGTGTGTAGCCCTGGCAGGGCCCCTTCCCAGCCTATGGAACAATTCTCCAACCCCAGGGGAGCGAAGATCTCCTCCTCCACGTAGTCGGGATAGCTGCGACCCCTAGGGTCAGCGGCAGTCACCACACCAGCCAGAACCTGACAGAGAAGTAGGGGCGGTAGGGGGTGGAAAGTAACACATCTACAATCAGCGAGGAAATACCACGATAATATCAATGGATTGGTTTAAGGGAAAATTTACAGGAAAACCCCATATTTACTGGGAAAATCGATGGTTTCCTGTAGATTTTCCCTTAAACCAATCCATTGATAATATTCAAAAATTATTGAATAAATAAAGCTTCAGGTCCGATCGAATCTTCGGGTCCCAAAGCCTGATAGCATAATATTAATGGAGCAGGTAAAACAAACAACCGTGCAAACTTTCCTGACGGTTGAGTAAGGACACCTTGCTGAGGGTGAATTGTAAAACAAACAAAAAGACGCTCTCAAAGAAACACTGTATCCTTGCTAGATGGCTGCTTGAACGCAATTGACACTGTGGAATCTTGTGTTTCTAAATTCATATACTGACCAAAATGTGTATGTATATATATATATACATCTATGATACATATAATATATTCATAGTAATAGATTGAATCTATGACTGCCATCCTCGTCTAAATCCCAGTTCTTAACATGGTGAAATCCCCTCTCTTTCTCCCAGCAGCATACCATGCTGGACTGTCGTAGCCGCAGCGCTTGCCCGGCTGCCAGCCATCCACCAACGGTTGCTGGCACACATGCCGCAACACCTGGCAAGGAAGACTTTGGGGAAGACTTGGGGACTTGGGGGGACTTAGGGGAAAGTTGGGTGGATCTTGCAAACAGTTGAACACCTGTACCTATCGAATGCACATATGCAACACTTCACTGTTGAAGTCGCAAAGTACCTGCACAGGCATAAGCGAACCAAACGCGCAGGCAGAAAAACCTTGTATTCAACTAGCATAGATGTGTATCGAAAAAATAAAAAGATATGGAAAACCCATGGTTTTCCCAGGAAACCATCGTCTATAAGTGGTGGATTCTTCATGTCTATAGTACTCTGGTGGTTTAACGACCTAGAATGAGGATTCAACAATAATGATTTAAACGACCTAGAATGTGGATTTACCCATGTTTCACACACCAAAACTAGGGTGGGGATGGGCCTGTACAATTCTCAATGAAGGAATGAACAGCTATTTGCAAATTCTTTGGGTGTTCACCAGGATGTCAAAGTTTGGCCCATACCCAGTGCACCACCCTGGCATAAGGTGATTTGTTGCCAGCAACGCCAAATCCACGGTCCCAGAATGGTTCAAGTGGCCAGCTAGTAACTTGACATCTTTGTAACTACACAGGACTGGGGTTCAATGGGGGTTCATTGGTTATACCTCCAACTTAGGGCCCTTGTTGCAAGGGACTTGGGCAACCTAGGCGCAGCAAACATATGGGGATGCCAAGGCGCCCACGGTCTGACCTGGAGCCTTCCCATCCATTGAGCCATTCGAAATACCTCTCATGAAATAGTCGTTGGTTGATAGGTTTCCATATGGGTGATCACCCCCAAGAAATTAACTGTGGGTAAAACAATAATAACAACCATCCCAACAAATCACCATAAATAGGTGGGGTATAAACCATTCCCAGTCATGGGTGGTATATGGCATTGTTTTTTCCATATTCAGTCCCAAGAAATTCACGCATCAACCAGGGCACCTCTTCACAGCTGGCATCCTCCCGCAACTTTGACCCATCGAACATCGAGGCCCATAGGCCAGCAGTATGTGTGAGGCAATGTCCTGAGCAGCTCGGCGCAGTTGGGTTGGTGGAGCCCGGTCCAATAATTCAACGAATCATTCATTCATATCATATCATATCATTTCATATCATATCATATCATATCATATCTACCTATTTATCTACCTATCTACTTATCTACCTATCTACCTATCTAACTATCCACCTATCTACCTATCTACCTGTCTGTCTGTCTGTCTGTCTGTCCGTCTGTCTACCTATCTACCTGTCTGTCTGTCTGTCTACCTATCTACCTTTCTACCTATCTACCCATCTACCTATCTACCTATCTACCTGTCTATCTATCTATCTATCTATCTATCTATCTTGTACAAGATCTCCGTAAGAGGTATCCTGGCAAGATCTCTGTACAAGATGTCTATAAGAGATCTCTTGGCAAGACTCTTGAAGAGAACTCTGTATAAGATATCTCCACAGATGATCTCTGTGAGGGATCTCAAAGTAAGATCTCTGTTCAAGCTCTCTATAGAAGATCTCTGAGCAAGACCTCTGCTCTCTTCGCCAGGTCTCTGTACAAGAATGTACAAGATCTCCGTAAGAGGTATCCTGGCAAGATCTCTGTACAAGCTCCCTTCCAGAGGTCCCGTCCATTTGGACTATTGTTCATGCCTTGTCCGTTGATCTAGGGATTTGCAGGGGCCGTCACACCCCATCTTTGCAGCTTTGCGTCCCCCGTGTGTTTGTGCGTCAAAGCTATGGACCCTAAACCAAAGATCAATGAGTATCGATGGTACCCCGCAGAATCAGTAGTAAAACCTTGCCCCACAGATTGAATAGTAAAAATATGCAACATCCCCCATGGTTGAGTGAAGAGAATATAATATAAATCACCAATCTTATGGGCAATTGCGAAGTATGCCCTCCCAGTTACAGTATATGTGGTTTGTAAACCCCATGAACACTGGTTCTTTATATCTACCATAAACCCAACACTTAACCAAGTTATGTTCACCAACTTAGCTACATTGACTATAGTTACATCCACCCGTAGACCCGCGTTAACCAAGTGAACTAAACCAACTTATATAGCTAAGTGGGGGTCCGTCGTACAATTCGCCAGCTATCTGTGGGTCCCAGTGGCTCAGAGTCACGGAAGCTTTCCCTGCAGCAGCAAAGCTCGGCAGGAATTTGCTCACGGGGTCGTCAAAGTCCACAAGACCTTTCTCCTAGGGACTGAATGGGGATACGCGTCACTCATATATTGTCTGGATGAATGGGGATCTATTTCTGTTTTACCCTCTGGTAATTTAACATAGCTATTGAACATGACCATTTATAGTGAGTTTTCCCAATAAAAATGACCATTTTCAATAGCTATGTTAAATTACCAGAGGGTAAGCTCAATGGATTGATTGAAGGGACAATCCACCGGAAACCATGGTTTATTTTCCCTGAATTTTTTATGGGTGTCCTGCAAATTGTCCCATCCAAATTCTGCAAGAATAGTCTGGCCCCTGGGGAGACCGGAAGAAGGATAAATAATTAGAAAACTGCAGCAGGTCCAGTCCAAAGAATCATCTAGAAATCGAACTGGAGTGGCCTTTTGAGGAGACACTCCCTCATTGAAAGGCTTTCCAAACCCTCAATTTGGCAATGGATCTAATCACCCCTAAAAATTGGTGTGCCATGCCCAACTTAGGTAGGTCGATGGTCTTGATGGACCTACACATTGGCATGGTGTTGTTTGAAACCATCCGATATTCCATGTAGGTCTTGTTTATATGTGCATATACCTGGCACATACATATACTAAGACGAACACTGTGTATACATATACACATGTGTATGTCTATATATATATTTAGATAGGTGTGCGTATTGTGTATATCGTTTACACACCTTGTATATCTATATTTAATTACAGACACATCCATAACTTTCACCTTCCCCTGTTTTTTTCCGGTCCTGCAGCTGACCCAAGGCAATAGACATCAAAGGCTTCACGGAGGAACTCCAGCACAAGACGTGGTCCGAAGTCATGGCCTTGCCATCTGCCACCTCGAAGGCGATCCAATGGGAGATGGATTGGTTTTGGGATTTTTTTGTACCGGAAACCATGGCTTTTTACCATCAACACACAGGGAGTTCCTGTAAATTCTCCCTTAACACCAATGCAATGATACAAGCAAAACGATGGATGGGACGTGTTTCCGCTGTTATTTGGACCCGTGATACAAGCACGAGGAACTTACTTGACAGTGCACATACCAGCCACTGCTCCTCGAGATTGCTGTTTATATCACACTTTCGTTGGATAAATTCATGTAGGCTAATATATACATCGATGTACAGTAACTATAAATTATACATGTGTATATACATCTTCTCATGAATATTTGGGTATGTCTCAAACTTGGGTCCATCCCATGGTCTCTCATCATCTCAATTTCTTCCCATGGCCACTTTCCCACACCTCTCCGACGGAGAAATGCACCATCTGGCCGTCATAACAGACTGCCAGCTGAGCTCCGTAGTGGAGTCCCTCCTGCACCAAGGCCCAAGGCGGCCAAGAGCTGGGACAAGAACAGCCAGGGAATTCATGGCTGTTTTTGGGGAAAAATCCACCATAAATGGATGTTTTTATGGGAAAATCCACTATAATTGGAGGTTTTGGTGGGAAAATCATCAAAATGGAGGTTTGAATGATCCGTCGGAATTCTGAAGGGCATTTGCTATGAGGGACTTGCCATCCAAAGGGAAAGCTCCAAAATGGGACAACTGACTAGGGGAATCCATCAGCGCCGAAGAGCGGCTCCAAAGAAATTCTATTCACCACCCTGGCATGATTCAAGATACGTGTGATGTTACAAAAAAAACAAACTGAAATGCTGATGATGCCTCCCCAAGGAATATCTATATATATATACATAGTCCCATTCCCTTACTTGAATTTTGCCTTTAAAAAAAATAGATGCACTTCCAATACATTCTACCAGGGTACGTAATATAAGGGCCAAGGGAACGTCAACCCAGTTTACTACTGCGGAGGGGTGCAAGAATAGTGATGATTGAACCTATAAATCGTACCCTGCGATGTGAATAAACCTGGTGTCTATACATCGCGGAACTCCCAAAATGATGCCCAAGTTGGCAGGAATCAACCCAAAGAATCATGGTAAATACAGTAATTTCCTATCACTTTTCCCATATTCCCATCATGATTTGGAGGCTGCCTTGGAGGCTTCCTAAACTGGGCGAATCATCGAAGTCATTCGACGATTTTGGTCTTGAAACCCCGCTGTGACTTGGGGATCGCCTCGACACCCCGCTGCAACTTCTGGCGAGCGCGTGGAAAGTCCATGGCCGAATCCATGGTAGCCATGGCAGTCGTGGTGGCTCCACGGGGTGGGGCTGGTGGAGTGGCTTCAAAGGCGAAAGCCCATCCATTTTGGATTGGGAAAGAATGACAAATATGGGGGAAATCATGGAAAACTATATCATGTTGATCATGAGTACATCTTAAATCTAGTTTCTGCAATGGATTGGTTCAAGGGAAAATGTGCAGGAAATGAAATTACGTTTCTCCCCAAGACCCTTTGAGATCTTGTTTTTTGTTCAATGTCTAGTCTTGTGCTACATGCAATTCGCCCACTAAAACACTTGGAATGGAAGTGGGAAATCCCACTAGGGGGCTTGGATCACCCGCAGATCCTGAAATATGTAGTATATAATAGTATAGAGTTTTGTGTGGTAGTGTTTCTATATGTTTCTATGTATTACTACATTTTGACTTACCAAAGATTCATCCAAAGGTCTGAGTAGATTATAATAGTTCACTCACCTGAATCTTGTGGCTATTTGGGGATGATTCCCCTTACCCTCTGGTAACCTAACATAGCTATGGAAAATCACCATTTCTAATGGGAAAATCCACTATAAATGGCCATTTTCAATAGCTATTTTGACATATCCAGAGGGTACAAACCATGATTCCAGGGCTCGGTCGATTCCCCGAGAGCTTCCAGCCCCCCGAGGTGCCGAACGACCCCAGGTGGGTCCATGCTGAGAGCGTTCCAGACGAACACCGGCAACCACCTGGAGCTCTGTCAGAGCACCAGAGCTCTCTGGAAATTGGGAATTGACCAACCAAAAACCGCCATTTTTTTGCCAATGTTGGGGAAATATGATAGGAATATGATGTGTTTAATATGTGAAATGTTTGAAACTTGTTGAAACCATCGAATTCAGACAAAGCCCTGGGTGTAAAATGATGCTCACTTTGGGACCAAACATATGTTTGGCATCTTGTCCTTTTAAAAACAAACTGACCGGTAGTGCCATTTATCCACTACCCCCATGGTAAAATGATTCGATAATCGTTTTCTCTGAAGGGAAAAGATGGCAAAGAAAAATCGCTTCTGCAACTCTCTGAACATGTGTCTTGCTGCAAAACGAAAAGCATGTTAGCCAGATCAAGGGAAGCACAGTAGAGGACACATGGTTCTTTGCCGAAATTGGAGGTTTCCTAAGTCTTGGGGATACCCCCAGCATCCATTTTGAATGGAATTGTCCATTCTAAACCAACCAGCTATTGGATGCCATTGGATCCCCCATCGCCAGCTCAGGCCTGGCACTCTGCAGTGCTCAAACGCCGATGACCTCCGTTGATGTGGGTTGTCCCTCCAACAGGGACGTTGTTTCCCCAGTACTTTTGGCCCAACAAAAACAACGTTTGGGACGGATTCGTTGGAGAATCTGAGGGTCACCAGCAGCTGTGGAAAACATCATTAGCTTCAGGAACAAATCTGTTGGTCTCAGATGGGCAGAAGTAAAACCTGGCTACCCCCAAAACTTAAATGGTCTATATACTGTTTCTGAAATCACCAAAATCACCAAGACTCTGACTAAAATATACCAAAATGCCAAAACGTTGACCCTATCCGGGCACCAAAAATAGGAAACCTTCCTTCATAGCACCTGGATTCAGCCCAGCAGCAAGGGTCATCGTTTTGGCCCAGCACCCAACTAGGCATCCGCGCTGACGTAAAAATCTTCTCCTTTGTAGTAGAAGTGGCTCTTGTGGCCCTGTGGGCGCAGACATTGATCAATGGACCAAGATTTTTACTCGTATCCAAAAAAAGCAGTGGATCAAAATGATGTAGACAGTTCTTCAAGAAATCCTTCTCCGAAAGAAAAGGATTCATCAAATTGAAGACTTCAAGAGTTTGTTTTTTTTTTGTACCAAAACTGACTCTTTTAAGGCCGATCGGGTCCCTCAGGTTTCAGCTCTATCTATCTGCCAGTCTCCCACACATCAACCAATCATTACCTGCTGGTGTTCTGTTTCAACAGTTATATGAATCGCTGGAATTTGAAGTCTCACCCGTTTTGAGACAAAAAATGCGCTTTAGGGATGGAACAAAATGTTGAAACGACCAAGCAAATCCTGTCACCCTCTCCACACCTTGGCTGCCTTATCCTCCGGGAAAAACATGGGCCAACGCCTGAAAGGCTTTCCACAATGGATACAGCGAGTCAGCGAGAATTTGTTTGACAATGACTCATTTTGAATCAGCCGGCAAGCTCTCTGCTTCAATCCTCTCATTCAAGAAGAAAAAGAGCATTCATCTTTCAAACCATTGTCTTAAAAACAAGAAGACTGAATATCCGCTAGGTTCACACCTGGAAGATCAGATTTAACTATTTAACATCTAATGCCTGTATTGTACATGAATTTTTCAGCAGAGGCTCTCCCACTCCCACCGTTCCCTTGCCCCCGTCCCCGTCGTCCTCGAAGTCTTGGGGATTTCCAGCAGCACCTGGGGCGAGGTTCCCTTGGTGGTTTTGAACTCCCAAACGAAGACTCCTGCGATTTTTCGGGAAATGGAAATCGAGACGGCTGGCAGTTTCAACCCAAGAAATGTGTCAAATGTGTGAATTTGAAACCACCAAAACTAGACGTGCTTGATATAAATCCTGCCTGTTTGCTGCTTATGTAAATCCCCCATATATATCTTCTTGGGAAAGGCATATGATCTCCCATAGTCTAGTGTATCCCAATTAGTCAATACGTCAAACATGATTTCCTCGCTATACCCCATCATATCCTCATGGTATCCCCATATTTGGGGCTTCCCACAACCACCAGTTTCAGCCTGTGTTGACGTGGTGGTGGTGGTGGTGGTGGTGGTCGTCGTTGTGGTGTCCGGCGCGGCCAGCTCTTCACACTTCTCCTGGAGGATGTTCAGCCTTGGTTTCCCCCATGAAAAATGACCAAAACTTGGGTCAGAAGTCAAGGTCCCAAAATGACTTCGGAGACCCGCCTTGGGATGGTTTCACATGCTACTTTTTTGTGCCTTTTTTCATCTTTTTTCTGTCCTTTTTGAACCTTCTGGGGATCAACTGGCTGGAAGAATCCATCATGGCCTCCCAGAAACCTCCAGGGTGGCGGGTATCCCATCCGCTTCTCCTGCTGCTCGAAGATGGGTTGCAAGGCGCGAGACACGTAGAAGTCCTCCAGGAGCCGCTCAGCACGGCACGTGAATATATCTATATACATACATATATATATATATATATACATATGTATATATATATATATATATATATATACATATGTAATATGTAATAATCATAAGTCATATATAATCACTACGGATATGTCGGTTTTATCAGCTACAAATCCGATCCTTCATACGAGATCTGCAGCGTGAAATGATCATCAAACCTTTTTGGAAGGGTCGTCACACTATTCTCAACTGGTTGGTAGCCCATAATTGACCCATAATTTGCAACTCTTGGGAAACCTAGGCAGTTTTTCAACATCAAACCTTACGGGGGTGTCCTGCAAATAGTCCCTTAGATTGATTCTGGGAATATGGGGTATGGTCATCCAACCGCTATCCGGAATTATTGCTTGTGTTGGGAATGAAAACTTTAACACCAATCAGTTGTGAAAGTATCCTAAGCATTCCTAAGCTTACAATTCTTAATCAGAACATGTCAGAACCATCTTCCAACTAGAGTAACTGGATTTGTTGATCATTGTTGTGATATCTTGGGGACTCTCCAAATTCTGTTTCGCTGGCTTTCGAATGGCCACTGATCAGGTCGTCCGCCTGCTGGAAGACCGTGTCCATGTCAATGTGCAGCCAGAAGTCGGTGGTCTCAGTGGGCGAAGTCAGATCGACAAATTGCGGATTTCACTACTCAATGGTGATTTAACCACATATGGACCTATGGATGCTGATTTAACCAACGAAAAATAGTTTGATTTATAGAGAAACAAAGTTTACCAACGAAAACTCGTGATGTGGATCTGGAACTTAGATCAAACTAGCTGGTGGTTGTTCAGTTTTGACCATCCACAGATTCCATTTAAAATCATAGGTTCCCCTCAAGACTCACGTGGAGCTGGGTAGGAGCTTCCTGTTGATCCCAAGCGGCGAGGGTCTCAAAATTAGAACTGCATTAACTGCATTCCATCATATATAAGGATATAATATTATGTATATATATAACATTATATAACTATGTATATACATAGTTATGTATATATATATAACTATGTATATATATATATATACATAACTATGTATATATATATATATACATATATACATATATATGTATATATACATATACAGTATATGTATATATACGCGTTATAATCATGTTCATCATGACAAATTGCCAAGGAAAAAAGGAGGCCATCCCCCAATCTCGAGACAAATCCCAGGCCCCTGTTTCCTGGCCATCTGCAAAGCTCCCCGGCCATCAGATCCAACAGAATGTTCACAGCTCGCGCCTGACAGAGCCATTGGGATCAGCGTGGACCTTCTTGGGCAATCTGGGTCCCAAAAAATGTATTTTACCTGGAGCAAAGCTACCAGCTACCCTATGGAAATGCAACCTGGTGAAATCCTGCACAGAAAGATCTAATTTCATCGATTTATCTGTTGATTTACAGATGTTTTCTATTTCAACAACTGGGATTCCACATTCCTCGTATGTTGGTTTCTCCCTGCTGAAATCGACCATGAACTGGTCATCTTCCCCCCATCTCGACGTCTGACATCGGCAAGCGCGGAGTTTTAAGGGCCTGCCCCCTCTCTTCTTTCGACTGGTAGATAAATGTGCAACGATTGTGTGGCATCCTGGCGACATGGGATGGGCTTGATCGGCTGGGGTGCGGGGTGAGACTCCAAAGGTCCAACCTAAGGGAAGGATGCGAAAGGTTTCGGATCTGCCCCCCTCTCCGGTGCCTCTCTTCAGCCTCGGGGCAGAAAAGCCGAATTGCTCCAACTCCAAAGTCTTTGGATTGGAGACAGGCCCTGAAAAAGACAACAAGATCTCAATACGAATTGCCGGTGATGTGGGTGTTTCGGAAAATTGTGCCAGCCCCCGAAAATTGATGGTTGAGAAAATCAGGGTGTACATCCCCATTTTCAGGCGGACCCAAATCAGATATAGTAGATATACGTAGATATAGTATGATATAGTTGTACAAGGTGGTGCCCCATAGTTAGCTAAGTTGGTTTATAACTCCAATAACTATGGTTTATGGTAGATATAACTATAGTTAATGGGGCTTATAAACCAACTTATAACTGAGGGGCACCACATTGTATAGTATGATATAGTTGTATATGTCCCCATTGTCTGGTTGGTTTTCTACCCTCAAAAACCGGGATTTCCCATTCCATCATGCATGTTTCGACCACTGCGGGGAAGAAAACACCGGAGGGGTGCCGGGTTTCGGGCGACGGATGCGTTCAACCCCACACCTCAGCAGACCAGCAGATGATCTATCATGGTTTGCTCAAGAATGAATGGGAGGAATAAGAACAATACAAATACATAGCCGGAACAGATCGTTGTCATCAACAACACCATATATGAATAGCAATTCAAAGCGATCATACTTAGTAAGTAAGTAGGTCTAATGAAGATTTTGATTTGGGTTTGTCTGAAAATATGGTAACCCCAAACCCAAGCCAAGGGTATCATCGTCCTGTTCGCAACTTGACATCCCCGGCAGCCAGGGAAGAAGGCCAAGTTCTCCCGGCGACTTTCGTCCACCGTGGGCCTCAAAGCTTGATCCATGGATTGGTTTTCTTGGGGAATGCTACAGGAAATCCTTGGTGTTTGTCCCTATTTATATATATAGATTATTTGTCCCAGCTATAAACCATTATAAACCTCCATTGAGTTCGGGGATTGTCCAGCTAGCCATGTTTGAGTACCGAAGGGTACAGGGGGGTTCAATCATCAAGTTTCCCGTCCTCTGTGACTTGATCGGCCAAGGCCGATCATGGGGGCCCGTTGAGACTTCAACCGGAACTCGGTGCAAAAAACATCCTCCAGTCCCCAGTCCGGGGCCCAGACCCCTGTTGCTTGCCGTTCAAATCCTCAGACCTGACCGAGAGAGCCAAACTGGAAGATTATGAGAGAGAATGGAAAAACATACCCTCTGGTAAACTAACATAGCTATGGAAAATCACCATTTTTAATGGGAAAATCCACTATAAATCACCATTTTCAATAGCTATGTTAAATTACCAGAGGGTACAAATGGCGAGCTGGGAAATCCCCGAACTAAATGGAGATTTTCCATGGGATAATCATCAATGGATGGATGATCCGTTGCCAGATTTGATTGCCTGGGGGTAAAGCTTCAAGTTCGTTTCAAGACCCTCTGGCACACTTTCTGGACTCCAATTCTGGAGCATGTTCGGCCAATCTCAAAACGGATGAGGCGAAACGTCCAGTGTTGCGGCCAATCTCCAAGGTCCAGTAGCGCCTGCCATCGTACCAATCATCGATGATCAAGAACTCCTTGATGTAGAATTCACCCTCCTTCGCCGAAAAAAAAATCCATCCCAAGTTGAGATCGTTTTGGGTGGCGCACAAGCCACCATGCAGGAATGATCTAGCTGTGATCGCTGAGGTGTGGTTTGCTGTCAACCAAGAATGTATCCCGGCTCTTGTGATCAACCACACAATTGAGGTCTTCAGCAAAACTCAATAGGACGGGTACAGGCTGAGATTGGAGATTGGGCTTGGCCATGAATCGAAGACAAATGATTCTAGACATGTGGTCAACCGTTATTGGTTGGCGAAACCCTGCACTTCAGTGGGGAAAACTATCCTTATGACAATTTTAGCCAGCCACACATTGGAAATCCAAAATTATTTATTTTTTCGATTTATTATCATTTTACTTATCACCAAAAACATCACCAAAATCATCACCAAAATTGCTGAGGTTTCC
>Ga0126342_10004869_pt1 | contig 23163 bp, 20 predicted proteins | sample Cyp1metagenome_FD_92528 | JGI IMG/M metagenome (GOLD analysis project Ga0126342, IMG submission 92528) | Coral microbial communities from Lord Howe Island, Old Settlement Bay, Australia - Cyphastrea 1 metagenome | ecosystem: Host-associated > Invertebrates > Cnidaria > Coral ...
ATATATATATATATATATGGTAATATGTTGGTGATATGGTGATTTTATTGGCTATAACATAGCTATGTAACAAATAACCAGAAGGTAGTTTGGTCAGAGTGGATTTAAGTAGAGTGAAGCGCTTTCACTATAGGGATTTATGGATGACACTCTTGATATGATTCTGATATATCATGATGTATCACGAACCTTAACAGGAATTTTTGCCTATGAACACTGAGAATCCCGAGCAATGGGAGGGATTAATATCCAACATCAAGAGCAGGTCTTCCTCGTGAAATATTTGCCATGACATTCCACTTACCATTTGGTTATTTAACGTAGCTATGGAAAATTGCCCATTTATAGCTGACTTATGAGGATTTACCTATTAAACATGATGATTTTCCATGGCTATGTTAGTCATACCCAGATGGTACCATGTCCAGTGTGAGAATTATGTTCCAGACCCTTTTTGTGTGGAGAAAATCATATTCGACACCACCTTTTTTTGGTGGACTTTGAAGGCAAGATCATCTACCACACCCAGAAATGGACGTTTCCTAACATGGGGGTACCCAAAAATGGACGCTTTAGAATCATGGGGGTACCCCCATGACTTAGGAAAGCTCCATTTCTGGATGACTCGGGGCACCTTGAGGTCAAACTCAGATCTTGAAGCATGACGGCTGCAATCACATGGTGTGCCCCTCGCCTGGCGGATCCAACCACGGTTCCAGTGGATAGGAAGGTCAAATATCAAGATACTTTTCAAAGCAAACTTGACAATGAAATGTCATTGATATGTATATATATATATACACGGTACACACACACATATTTGTATATATATATATATAGATATGTAGTTCTATGATATTATATGAATGTGTTTATATACACATATCGGCAGGATGATGATTTTGTTATTTTTTTGTTTGGCATTTTCGGAACTGCCATGCATTTGTTGGGATGTTTTTTTTGGTTCCGGGTCCTTCATTGTAGCTGCCATCTCTAGGGGTTGGTGCCTCGTCCTTGCACGCGAAGATTCTCTAGTTACTAGAGTTGACAGTTATATTATATCTGGGTTGATTTACATTGATTTGTTTGATTGTACTTTCTTCTACTTTGTATAGGTGATGACAGATTGTGAGATTCTGTCATTCTGTACTGGTTCAGTGCACTTAAGACCTCTGAGGTATTTCTTGAACTGTAAGAAATGCAATACAATCATGTGTGCGCAGACGAGTCAGTTTTGTGTGTGCAGATGAGCATTCTACCTCTCTAAGTTAGACCCCTGGATGAATCAGCCTCTAGTCTAGGCTGTTTGATTAGGGTAGGTACCATTGAAGTATCACATTATCACTATTTGGGGAGTAGCCCAAAGATTAATAAACCATGGTTGATCATAAAGCTTTCAATCCCCTTCAATCTCCATTTTTGTTGGTTAAGTCATCATTTTCCGATGCTTTTCCTATGGTTTCCCTATCTTTTTCGTGGTTCAACCAACATGTTCCCCAGTGGCTTTCCCAGGGGTTTTTCCGGGCTTCGCCTCAACTCATTTTCCAAGGCGTGGCGTGCCAGTGTCACTGGCACCTTGGTGTTATCGAACGGCCTCTGGTAAACTAAGAGTTTGCTATTGAAAAAATGGCCATAGAAATCGTTGATTTACCCAGCTATAACATATTTGAACATTGTGATAGTTGTATGTTAGTTTACCAGAGGGTACATGGAGATCTAATCAATGCAAAAGTAAGATACTAGCTGGGTCAACCTTGGATAGGGGCTTATCCTTTGGACTGTAAATGGGGATGTGTACTAATGAGCTATACACAGGTTGTTGCATGGTATCTATGCTTGGCCTTGGTAGGATTTTGATTTATATATATATACATATGTGTATATATATATGTATATATATATTTGTGCGTGTTCAGTATTTAGGCCATGCTATATTCAGCGATAACTATAATTATAATCGTTCTTAGTTTGAGTATCACCATTTGCCTTATATATCCCTTTATGTATTATTTTAGCAACCCCGAGAAGATAGAAACAGTAATTTGCTACTATTTTGGTAGGCTGATATTTATTCTACTGTATTTTCTTTGGGGTTGCTTCACACAGATTTGTACAAGTTATCCCTATTTATTCCCTATTACTAGTGAAGAAGACGATGATGGTGATGGTGGTGATGATCCTCAATATCATACTTATTATCATTATCACTATCATACATTGTCATTATTTTCAGCATTACTAGCATTGCCTTATGAATAAATAGGTTTTTTATTAGCCTGATTATTATCAAGACTTTCTATTCATATATTTGTTTATTGCATTTATAAAACATGTATACTCTATATGTAATGACTATATGACCGTTACTCTTGCTACCAACTTATGCGCATATATATACATATATGAACATATATACAGGTAAGTTACAACGACCGGACTGTTCTCCCTCACTGGAATGTTAGTAAGGGGAAGTATCCCCAAATCACCTTATTTCAGCTTAGTGCATTATTGTTATTTTCATTTGCCCAGATATCCCCTCTATAGTTTTTGGACATAGACATTTGTAGCATGGACCATTTATAGACGATAAAAAAGGTTTATTCCCGATGACAACATGGTGATTTTGACCATAGCTATGTTAAATAACCAGAGAGTAGCAAATGTTCCCTTAAAACAACCCATTGAAATTCCTCTTAGTTCCCCCCATGTATATTACATGCTTCTCTGGCCCGAAATACCAGTTTTAAGTACTTATAACCCCATTTATTGTATAGTCCCATAGAAATAACCAGTTTAACTGCCATGATTTTCCAATGGTTTTCCTATGGAAAATCACCATGCTATCTAGCTGGGTAAATCCACTATTTCTATGGCCATTTTCAATAGCTAATTCTTAGTTTACCAGAGGGTGCCACTATTGACATTAACCACTATTAATCACCATGTATCACCAGTCATAACTCATAGCCATGGCCATTTTCCGATGGTTTTCCTTTTAAAATCACCATTTCCCTATGGCTTTTCCAATAGCTTTTCCAATGGTTTCCAGGTGTTGGACCTGCGGCGCCGATCTCACGGGCCGCATGAATCTGGGCTGGCACTACAACCCGGCGAATCCCAACGGTGTCACGGCGCGCAGAACACAACGGAAGGATAGCTTGGTCCAGCTTGGGGAGTTTATGTTGTTTTACTGGTGATGTTATGGTGAGTCTATGCTGTATTACTGGTCATGTTATGGTGTCTTTAGAGTGAGATTATGATGATTTGATGTTGTTTAATTAATGAAGATTGTTGATGGAATATTCATGGGATACCAGGTATCCTGGTAATTCAACAGTTGGCTATTGAAAATCAAGATGTTTAATGGATATATCATCGAACCAAATGGGCCATTTTCCGTTGGTACCCGTTGTGGTTTGGAGGGAGTGATTCAGAGCGGTACCCATATGTTCCCAAAATTCGGGCCAAGGAGCAATGAAGAGTTTCTCAACATGACCGATACGGACAATCTTGTGTGAATTAAATGGGACTGTAAAAAAATATAACCATGTGGTGTCGCCAACAAAATCAAGATGGTGTGCTAGTAAGAATGACTAGCCAAGTTGTGGTGTCCATGTCTTGGATCTCAGAATGCTGGTGGTTGTGCTGCATCCTCGGGTGAATTTCACCTAACCAGCTCAACATGTACAGTTATGGCCATGGCTATGAGTCATAACTGGTGATTTCTATGGTGATTAATAGTGGTTAATAATGGTTTTCATAGTGGCTAATAGTGATTAAGGATGGTTGTAACTGGTGATTTCTATGGGATGATAAATTCTATACACAGGGTTTTCTTAGCAGTCTTAGCACTTATAACTGGTATATAAAGGGCCATAACTGGCCATGGAATTTTAGAATCTCCAAGATTGACCACCTGGCCTTCCGCCTGAAATCACAGAGACGGCGCTGGGAAAAGCAACAGACTAAACCAGCAAGCCATGTTTGATTAGATGGTAAATGACTATATCATTATAGTAATGATCGATCAATCATCATTTATCAATATGCATCAGTTATATCCACTTGTATCCCCATAGTTTGCTTTAAAACCACTATGGATTTCATTGATTTAACCAGCAAGGGGCAGCTGCGTCACCCAGGCTGCATGCAGTTTTCAGCCTTGGAAAAGAAGGGTTCCCAGCACCGCGGCCTATTCGGTACGTGGTTCTGATGTTATCTGGGATGTATATGTTCACTTGGTTGGTGGGAAAATCTACAGGAAACCATGCTTTTCCCCATGAAAATTTTACGGGGTTCCTGCATTTTTTCCCTTCAACCAATCCAGTGATATGTGGGAAATACCACGAATATATGGAGATAGAATGGCAATATCATAGAGGTATAGTGGGATAATATCTGATCATGAGAACCTTGTTATTTTATATACCCCAGTTGTATATGGCTTATATGGCGATTGAATGGGAAAAACGCGTCCAAATGATGAATTTCCAATGGGAAAACACGCGGGAAGATCTCTTCTGAATGGATGTTTCAATGGGAAAATAAAGGGATGTTCCCCAGCCATGTTTGGTTGCCATTTTCAGGTTGATGCCCCCACGATATCAGAATGGAGGGATATATATTCATACAATACCCCATGAGCGTTTGGCTTACCCAGTACTTAAATATAATATGTTGATGAAAGTCCACTTACCCATCAACACTCAATTCTCTATATCTATATCCCAGATTTGGTCGTCGGACAATTTCTTAGATTTCAGATTACAAGGAGTTTCGTTTTTTTTTCCTGATATAGACAATGTGCCGTTGAAACCTTGGAACTCCCAACTATGGCGGTGCTGTTTGCAGCCCCATGTTTGAGGGTTGCTGTAAAGCACCATCCCTATGTTCGATGATATATGATTATGATATAAGATTATGATATATGATGGATGATATATGATGATATATGATGATATTTGATGATATATGATGATATATGATGATATATGATGATATATGATGATATATGATGATATATGATGATATATGATGATATATGATGATATATGATGATATATGATGACATATGATGATATATGATGACATATGATGATATATGATGACATGATATATGATATATGATATATGATATATGATGATGATGATGATGATGATGATGATGACATTTTTATATATATATATATCGGTATGTTTGAATCTTGGGTACGCAAGGCCATCGTAACAGGGACAAGGGGCTTCGCAGTGATGTTTGTTCGTTCATCTACCTAGTTTGCTTCAACCATAAACCTAACAGTGTAACAGCCCAGTGAAGTCAAGTGAAATCGCCCAACTTACGAATCAATTTTTCCCCCACTTGTTTCGATCGTTTTGATGGTCACATCCGTATTTGTCATCCGTTTTTGCTCAATGTTTATTGATTCCTGCTCAAATCATCTAAAACTGCCCTATTTTCATCGATTTTCGGCTCGTTCATCCATGCCTGACCCCTGCAGCGTTTAAACCCGTGCTGTGTCTTGTTGCGGTGCCGAGGTGTCACCAGGTCCTGACGGTTGTGGCGCGGGCCATTGCGCTGCCGGGCGCCCTCCTGGGGTTTCTGATCTTTTGGACCACGCTGCCCTTGAGCCTTGGACAACTGCGGTGACTGGGGTTGCGGCTTTTTGGTGACTGGGGTACCCACTGAATTTCAAATGGGATAAGCTCAGTTAGGGGATTGAAAAATGAGAAAAATCCAAGTGGAGAACCCCCAGAAAGATATGGGAAGGGGTCAATACCTACTACTTAAACCAGCTATAACTTTGGGTACCAAGCGGGTGCCAGGGCGCCATGACTAAGACTTAGCCAATGGGATCAACAAATCACCAAATGCCAATGGGTGATTTTGTGTGGGACCTGGAGCGGGAAAAAAGACCTCACGAACAAATATAAGCCGTATATATTATATATATATACTTATATATATATACATATTCGTATTCATTTTCATTTATGTGTGTGTGTATGCGTATACACACATATATATATAGATAGATGAATAGATAGATAGATAGATAGAGATAGAAATAGAGATAGAGATAGAGATATAGATATAGATATAGATATAGATATATAGATATAGATATAGATATAGATATTTATCTATACACCAGATGTTGCAAGACCAAATCCTCCTCCCAGGTGGGCGATCTGTGGTGTGGGCGTCCTGGTGGCTCTGCTACTGCTGCTGCTGGTGGGCTGCGCCTGGTGTTCCGCCACCGTGCCCTGTGTTTGTGGCCTTTGCTGTGCCTTGGGGGCCGAAGGGCTGGTGGGGGGATGGTATATTTGAGTTGATATATTCTTACTTATCCCCAAGGTGACATCCCCAACCATAGGTTTATGACTGGGTTTCAAGACTGTAGTTCTTTGATCAATTCTCATGGTTTCTGGATTATTCAATGCTTTGGAGATAAGGAAACGGGAGACAATTTTGAACGGACAAGGTGCTTAATGGAGACTTCAGGGGGGCTCTTAATAAATGTTCACCTAAGTTTGGGGACTTTCAAGGGAGACATGTGTAACTAGACAAAATCGCTGGACATCTGGCAGGAAGTAGGGGAACACCAAGTGTTTCTACCTCCACCAGAGCATTAATTGATGACGGATGATCATGCAGACATGAAGTCCCATTCTTTCATACCCGCAGAAGCCATGGTTTAAATAGGGGGTGAAAACACAAATGTGGGACGATTTAATGGGGTGTTTAATGTTGGATGGAATTACCTCGGGCCATTTCTTTCTGACGTCGGCACAGGTTTCGGTCTGAGCGACGCACAGGCGGAACTCATTTTATGCCGCCTGGTTGTGAAAGATGATGTGCGTTGGTGTTCCTTGCAAAACCAAGCTAAGTAATAGATCAGATATTTTGGCAACATTTGTTTGTTTGGTGAAATCCAAGTTGTTTGGTTGGTTTTATCATGCTTCATCCCAGTTTTTGCTGGTGATTGCTTCCTTCCTGGGGTTAAACAACTGCCAGTCACTGGGCCCAGAGATGCTTACAGCTTCCCCCCCCAAAAAATAGAACAGCAAGATGCTACAAGAGATACTTACTTACTAAAGTAATCAATGTAATCCCCCGCATCTCAATCCACATATAATTATACAATATGTATATATATATATAATTATATTTAATTATGTATAATTATATAATAATATATAATTATAAAATAATATATAATAATATATTTATAGATATGTTTTTCCCCAATTGATGGTCCCTGTTTTTTTTTGGCGTTTTGATCCCCCTACATCCATCGTGGGGGCCCGTGGGGGGTCTGGGAGTTGAGGTGCGCCGTGCCATTCATGTTGGGCCTCAGTGGAGTGTTTGTTGGGCGGCTTGGCCCCTGAAGAGGTGTGACAGCCGCCCGCGCGCGCGTACCGGGCTAGCGCAGCCGTCCGGCAGTCGTTGCTGAGGTGTTTTTTGGTTTTTTTGGAAGTTACCCTCTGGTAATTTGTTACATAGCTATTGAAAATGGTGATTTATAGTGGATTTTCCCATTGAAAATCGTGATTTTCCATAGCTATGTTAGTTTACCAGAGGGTAACATGTATAGAAAGATATGCCATTTAGAAACTAGAATATAGGATTTGAGCATTTGAAAGCAACAAAATTGGTGCCTGGAACAAAATGTGTTGTATGACATCATGATCGACCATTGTGAAACAATATGGGTGGTTTCACCCAGAAAAGCTCCTGAAACATACTGAGACTGAGTAACTAATGATATATCCAACAAACACTTGGGGTTTACAGTGGCCAGTTTGTAGCTTTTATCCAACAAGCATGGTACTTAGATATCAATGAACAGGAGGAGATCTCCTCAGAAAATGTTGACCGATGCCTCCAACCATCAGTTTACCGTTGAAAGATTCGTGACGCACAGAGATTTCGTGGAATCATGTGGAATCAGCCTGCAGATAAATCGTCACTTTGATGGTGTATTGACCTCTTCACCCCACAAAAAAATGCCTCCCGAAAAGGCATGAGTTTAGTATTGGGATCCACTTGTTGGATCCCACCTTTGGGTTCTTTTGTGGAGGGGGATTGCATTACCAGATGTGTTCATTGGTCACCAAGCCAATCAAGCCGGCCGGTTCGCAAGCTGAAAGTTTGGGGATGAGTCGGATTCACAGCTTGGAACGTTCACCTTCACCCCAAGCCGTCTTCTAAAAGCCATTCCGAATGTGCGCCAAATTTCTTGACCCAGACCCATCTTTCGCAGAAATTCGTTCGCTTGGCAAAGCCAAGCCGCAAGTTACAATCTTCGCAAAGCTTAGGCCCGGACCCTGGGCCTAGGGGTGCATGACCTTGCAGTCCTGTCGCAACATGGCCCCTGAATTGTAAATTTGTGCCTGAAAACTCCGAAAACTGACATGTGGCCAACTTTACCATCTGCTAATTTGATAATTTGCAATAGAAGTTGTCCATTTTCATAATAGCTATATTAAATTACCAGATGGTATGCCTTTCCAGGATTTTCCATGAAGAAAGGGCAGCCATGGTGTTTTTTTCCCTATTTTGTCCTTAATCTTTCAACAGAGAAGCGACATGCCACAAACACTCAAGCGACATCCCGGAAAAAGGACGCCCACACGGGAAGCCGTGGAATGGCAGGAGGTGGTGCCCCAGTCCGTTAAGTTGGTTGTTTATGGTATATATATATGTAATTATTTATATATATATATATATTATAAAAACTATAGTTGATGGAGTTGTAAACTGATTCAAAAAGAACGGCACTTTGTAGGGAGTACTGGAACATACTGGAACATACTGGAAGATTTTGGTGGAGGGATTATTATTCATACATGGCATATTTCTTGGATAAACTATAACCTATAACTCTCTGAATGGCCCTCAGAGGGACAGAATCTACGGCCAGGTGACCTTGGAACGCGCGCAGTGGTTGGAAGACGGAGGTTTGTTGGAATCCGATTCCAGTTCCAAGGTGCGAGCTGGTGGTGAAATGGTGCCACAAGGTGGCGAAATGGTTTATTAACATCATCTTACCCTCTAGTAAACTAACATAGCTATGACTATGGAAAATCAGCATTTTTAATGGGAAAATCCACTATACATGGCCATTTTCAATAGCTATGTAAGTCATAACCAGAGGGTTAAGTATCCTAAATTACTACAAGGTGGGACCCCAAAGTTAGCTAATTTGGTCGAAACCATTATGATAACTATGGCGATTTAATCCCATTCCCCTTATGTGTTTTCATCCCCCACTAAACCATGGTTTCTGGGGGGTGTTTAGTATAAGGGGGATAGGATTAGTTATAACTATAACTATAGTTGGATAGGTTTATAAACCAACAAACATCACTGGGGGCCCCAGCTTGCAGTTCGTGGATGTCCTTCTCCCGGCTGGTTGGTTAGTAGAGGGTTCTCCCCACTCAACAACCAATAGGTAGATGATTGACAAAAAAACACAAAATATATAAACTAGTTGTCCAAACCTTTCTAAAGGGACAAAAGGTTGCCCCAGTGAGCGACATGGCTAAGTTGGTTCACTATTAATATAGTGGTTTATGATGTTATGTAACCCGGATTAGTAAGCCCCTGAACCTTTTTAGTCGAGGAATGCCATTCAAACAATTTGTAAGTACCACAGTTTTCCAAAAAAACATGGGCGAACTCGCTTTCTGTAATCAATCGGTGTTTGACAATATCCTGGATTGACATGATCAATAGTTTGACTATAGTTACTACCCTTTTGTCACTAACTATAGTTACTAACTTCAGTACTCAACCACTATTAAAGGAACAACATTTGACTATAGAAAAACTAACCTTTTGTCACTTGCCTTTCCAAGTTATCACAATCCAGTTGCGAACTGGGATGATCCACCCCAAAAATGAGGAGAGAGAGTGTTGTTTTTGAGGTGATTTATGATCGCATTCACTTGGTTATGGTGGGTAAATCTACAGTTGGATAAGTTTGTAAACCATTTTAAAACTGGGAGGCCTTACTCTCCAAACAGCTTCTTAATTGCCACTTGAATGGGTAAAACACATGACCAATCTTGGTTGGTAAGCAGCTTTGATATATTTTGTATATGTCAACTAGTAACAGCCTAGCAACTTCACCTGAATGTTATGTTAGAAGTCAGTTGGGACTTAAGGGTTTTTAGATACTCAGTAGGATGATGTTTGGGACGGGAAGGATGTCACAGTGAGGATCGTCCCAGTGAACCAACTGACGATGGCATGAAATCTAAACAAAATGAAGAGTCAAACATACATTTCTACACCCAGAATAATGTGACTCGAAGATTTCAAAATACAGTATAATTATATATATATATATACATATTATTTATTTATTTATATATATATAATAAATATTCATGATTTCAATGGGTCAAAATCAAATTCAGATTTTCTCTTCTCGGCTCAAAACCTGCCCCTGTCAGGCAAAGTCGGAAATCAGGACTGCTGGGCCCCGTGCCGGGCGTCAGGTTTCTGAGCCCCCAACTTGTTGCTTTTTTGGGGAGCGATTCGGAGCGAGCGGGGCAGCCATATTCCCAGTCAGATTCCCTGAATTTAGCACCAGTTGGAGCTACAAAATGTGAGTTTCCCCACCACTTGATAGATACCCTTTAACATAGCCACGGAAAATTGTTGATTTTCCCATTAAAACCGCCATTTATAAGGGATTTTCCATAGCTATGTTAGATAACCAGATGGTATGTTTTGCTACGTTTTGCATGTATGATTTCCGTGTCGTGCAGATTTCGGACTCGACCGCCTTGAAATTGTGTACATTGGGTCAAGTGGGGGTGCAGCATGACAGCGTGACTCAGAGAGTGATCCAAGAGTGACTACCCTTTTCCGACAGGTTGGTTGTTGAAAATACGTGGCTTAAAAAAACAGCCCAACCTATACTTCCTTTGAAAGGACATAAAAGGAACATAGTTGAACTACCTACAAGGCGGTGCCCACCAGTGAAATGTTGGTTTGTAAAGCCCATTGAGATCCATTAACATCCATTAACATCCATTAGAACTGCCATTAACATCCATTAACATCCATTAACATCCATTAACATCCATTAGAACTGCCATAAGCCTAACAGCTCACCCATTTCCAACATTTTTCACAGCTCGCTTAGCTTTTGGCCATCCCGAAACATCGCAGGAGTTTCAAGGCGGGTGCGCAACTTGGATTCTTCAAACCGGGTGACCTTGAAAGATGGGAAAACACAGCGATGGTGGCTTTTTGGTCACCTAGTCCCTGAAATATAGGTTCCCCATATGCTCCATGTCTGGAATATGAAACCCAAGATTTGCCCGAATAATCACCCAAATGTAGGTAAATATACCATACAGGGAGCGTATGGGTCCTATATATATTTATACATATTTCAGAGATTAGATGCTATTCAGCTGCCATTCAAAAATGCTCTTATGATCTTTCCACAGTTGCCGTGAAAAATGAGAAACTGCATAGATGTGTTATGATGTGTTTACCAATTAAAACCTCCATTCATAGTGGGTTTCCCCATATTTTTCCAGCATTTTTCCTGGATCCCCAGCTCTCAGGAACGGCGCGCGTGTGGGCTTCCTGACCAAGGAGGGCTTGCTGTCGGCGCTGAAAGAGCTGGGCCTGGCGGCCATTGGGAATGCGGAGGAGGTGGTTGCGGGCACTGGATTGTGGTGAGTTTTTGTTGCGGCATATCTCAGCTGATTGGTGGTTTGGAACATTTTTCACCAACTATAGTCCAACTATTATCTGGTTGGTGGTTTGGAACATGACTTTTATTTTCCCCAATAGTTGGGATGATGATCCAATCTGACTTTCACTCCATTTTTCAGAGGGGTAGGGCGAAAAAACACCAACCAGTCAAAAGTTGTGTAATGTGCCCCCGGTGCAGTGTGTATCAGATTGGAATCATTCAGGATGATGAGATATGATTAATTTCCTGATTTTACCGCTATATGCTGAGTGATTACACACGGTAAAACGATGATTAAGCAGCTGTCAATTATTCACATGTCACAACTGATATCCTTATTTGCTGATCTCTCCCATATTAATATTATGTATAATCACTATTCTCCCCAAATATTGGTTTGGTATGCCCCGACATATGAAAATCCTGAGTAGTGATGTGTGTTTTTAATCATATTCTATCTACTCGGGGATATAGATAGATAGATATATATATATAGTATCCACCTGTATTTTTTTGGGGACTATACATTCTGGATCAGTACATAATAATAATAACAATAAATATTATTATTATTATTGGCTTATTGGTATTATATGTTATGATTCTAGTAACCCCAAAAAATATAGAACCACTAGTTTTCATTATATGATTATGGTATCTAGCTATTATTATTATTATTAGTATTATTATTATTACGAACTATGATATTATTGAATCATAGTGTTGTAAGTTGTTGGGGGTGCTATATATATAAATATATATATATATATTATGCTATTGGGATCAGATGGGGACTTTTCCCGAGGCCCTGAAAGTAACCCGAGTCACAGATGCAGAACAGGTCCATCTTCCACTGATCGAATCTAACGCCATAAACCATCCATGACTGGGAATGGTAAATCATAGCGCCTATAAAAATGGTGGTGACTGGGGGATGGTTTATGGCATTGTTTTACCCATAGAAAACCAGGTTTGTGTTTGTGGGTTGTAATTCGAATGTATTGGGATATATCCCATGGTGGTTGCACTTGGCAACAAATAATCCAGTGGCTTCATGGAACTGGGGACGATCCGAGAGCTTTGCGAAATACTCTCTGGTAATTTAACATAGCTACCCTCTGGTGAACTAACATAGCAATGGAAAATGGCTATTTATAGTGGATTTTCCCATTAAGAATGGTGATTTTCCTTTGCTATGTTAGTTCACCAGAGGGTATTGAAAATCACTATTTTACTGCTCAAACCATCTATCAATGGTCCATCTATACCATAGCTATGCTCGTGTACTGGAGGCTACTGTACTTAATGAAACACGAAGATTGAGATCCCAGGTTTGAGGTGTTGGTAAAAACGGTCTTCAACGACAATTATAGAATATCATAGGTTCATGTATGATTGCAATGTTTTGTATAAATTATAGAATACATATTATAGTATATATGTATGATAGAAAAAAATATCGCATGTTTACATGTTTTCGCCATAAAGTTGTCTATTCAAAAGTCTATGTTCGTCATTGTTCATCCAGGTTTCATAATATCCAACTCCCAGCCCCAGCCGCGAGCGCATGGCAGGCCTCAGACCTTACGCGAAAACTCATCGTGGCCAAGAAGGTACTGTCCCGAGGGACTGTATCGCCAGTTAGGTCGAAGCTCACCTTCGGGATATCATGGTAAGACATAGGTCAATCATGGTTTATGATGGTTAATACTGATCATTAATGGTGAATATTAGTGGTTAACAATGATCATCAATGTTTGGTTAACAAGATATGAAAATAATGATGTTAATAGATGTTAATAGTGGTTAATGTGGGTAAAACAATGCCATTTTTACGACCCATGACTGGGAATGGTAAACATAGCACCTATAAAAATGGTGATGACTGGGGGATGGTTTATTATTGGTTTACCCACATAATAAATGAATAGATAGATAGATAGATTAGATTCGATTCGATTCGATTAGATTAGATTAGATTAGATTAGATAGATAGATAAAAACACTATATATATAATTATATATTTCAATTGTGCTAAGCCCCAAAAAAACAACAACCCCAAAATCACCATAGGTTGTATAAACCATCCCCATAAGATTGTGGGGTCAAAACGCCATTTCTTATGGGCTACAAAAGGAGGCTACCGTTACGGTAGTGGGACAAGATTGGTTGCCAAAAAGGGTGCCCCAATTCGGAATCGCCAAGTTGCTGAAGCCAAGTCATCACTTGGGAGCACCACTTTCTTCGGAAATGGTGGGTGGTTACCACCTGATCCACCTGAAAACGAAGATGTTTTGTTGCCAAAAGCCACAAAATGATGATGAGGATGATGATGGTGATGATATCATGGATGAAATTTGCGAAGGCGTCGATGGGTTACAGTTTACCACTTTGGAGGAATCTGGGACGTAGATGTGTCACTGAAAATGTCCAGAATCTACCATTGACACCGGTATCCAGGCTCAGCACAGGGTAGCTGGGTAGCCATTCACATGGACTTGTCACCCCAAAATTGCTAGGAAGACGCCCATGGAAGAACAGAAACAAGAAATACCCTCTGGCAATTTAACGTAGCTATTGAAAATGGCCATTTATAGTGGGTTTTCCCATGAAAAATGGTGATTTTCCATAGCTATGTTAGTTTACCAGAGGGTACAATATGCAAGCAGGTTGCACGTGCCCAACCGCAGCCAGAGTAAATTCCTTCCACATGCACTCTTGCTCAGATGGCCTAGATATATAGTTCGCTGAAATAGAGGATTAGAACCTACTGCAAGTCCATGAAACAGATTGGAAACTCATGGAGCATCACATAATTTCACATAATTTCGTCAAGTCTAGTGAAACACCAATTTTCAGTTGGGAATGTCATCATCTCAACTGACTTTCAGTCCATCATTTTTCAGATGGGTAGGGCTCAATCACCAACCAGCTATCCTTAAGTTCAACCCCCAAGTGACTCCATGTGACTCCCCTCAACCCATGGCCAGGTGCACATTTTCCGTCACCTCAGTAGCGAACAGATCACCAAGTTGGTCCAGTCCTTCGTGCTGCAACGCTATCGACAAGGCGGCAGCTGGGCGCGGCAGCTGGCTGGAAAAGTCCACCGTTTTCGGGAAAAAAATCTCCATTTTTTCCATAGGAACATCATGGTTTCATAGGGGAAAATGACCATTTTTCATGTCATAGCAACACAAAAAAAACACATGTGTTACCCTCTGGTGAACTCACATAGCGGAAAATGGGTGATTTATAGTTGGTTTACATATATAACATGGTGATTTTTCCATAGCTATGTTAGTTTACCAGAGGGTATCATCTATAAATGGGCCATAGCTTCCATAGCTATATTTTTTTCAAACCAGAGGGTATGGATGGGGATAATGGAATGAACTAACCATTTTAGGTTTTTTTTTGGTGATACAATGGGATACATATATAAGTCAAATCACCAATAAAACATTGGTTGTACTCCCAGTTTTGGCATTTTTAATAGGGAAAGCATAACATTAAAACAAAAGCAGTGGATTTTGGAGTGCGCTAGTTTCAGACACACCAGTATAGCAACATCCAAATTGAAAGATAAGAATCAGAAACCTACAAACTATGAGTAAAGATCATCAACAAAACATCCTTCGAAAAAGCACTTCTATCTTTTTGCGACCTCTACCCAAAACCACATGGGCTTTCCAATTAGTAGAAACCAATGAATTGGTTGATTTTTTTGGGGTGCACCATTATTAAAAAAAAATCCCGACAGGGAAGACTCATAGAAGGATATACTGTTAAGTCTTGAGTAGTATGTGCAAAGTGCAAGTTGTTTTTAGTGGCTACACTAGGGGGCATTGGCGGGGTGCGATGATCATGGAATCCTCGTAGGGGAATGATCATATGCAAGGAGCAGGATAATCGGCTTGGCATTTGCTCAACGCCCCGCTTCGTATTTCTAAGATGCGTGAGACGAAAAATGTCGTAAAAAAAAGGACTATTTCTAATACAAACACATGATGAACTATTGTCATGATGAATGAGCTATATTCATTTTTTTCAAACACTAACATTTTTTTCGCTATCGTTTTATAATGAGCCAACGTGATCTGATAATATCTAACAATCACAAGCATGAGAATCGTCACCAAGTCGTCCAGGCGCTCACGTGATCAAGCAGGGTGAGGTCGGTTCCTCCTTCTTTGCCCGGACGCCCAGGGAGTTCAACAGTTCAGCCCAAGAGATCCATTGATGGGCATGGATCCACCCTCCCCATGTTTTTGCCGTATCTTTGTGGGTTGTGTAAACCTTCAACATGAAGAAATATGAGTGTTTGAAGGAAATCGTAAACCATCAACATCAACATCAGTTTGTAACATATGGTTTTACTATTGGTTTTCGTAAATCTATTGCTTTACTAAGCATATTGGCTGTTAGTAATGTAGGTTAGTAATATAGGTTAGTCTCTACTGGTGGTTGTCTAAGCTTGCATACGATGGTTTAATTGCCACTTTTCTTCGTAAATCCCTGTTTGGAAATATAGGTTACCGGTAGTAAAATAATGTAAAATATAGTTTGCGGTATAATCTATTGTTTAATTGTTTTACTAAAAATATTGGCTGTTAGTACTGTATATGGTAAACTAACATAACTACGGAAAATCACCATGCTATTAATGGGAAAATCAACGATTTCTATGGCCATTTTCGATAGCTTTTTGTATGTTTACCAGAGGGTAGTATGGATAGATCCTAACCTTCCAGCGAATCCGAAAGTCGCGTCGCCACGAGGTCATCGCCAGCGGCGACGTCAAGGTGGAGATCAATGGGAAGTTCATTCGTGCCGAGCTGGAGACGGGTCGCTGGCGGGAGGGATTCAGAAAGGGATTTTTCATAAGGATTTCATAGGGAATTAATGGAAATTCATAGGATTTTTTCAGAGGGATTTCATAGGGATGTTTTCTTCGGGATTCATTTTTTTGGATTCACCCAATGCTATTTGCACCATCCTCAATCCATATCACCATGGCTGGGATTTCAACATATTTCAACCATCCCCAGATGCAAGGTTTATCATTGGGGGAAACCCACATTGATAGGGAATGGGATTCAATCAATAGTCTGTGCCTATTATTTGTTGTTGTCAATTTTTTGAGGATACTGGGAAGAGCCGATGTTTGTATCATATCAAGCACCCTTTTCATCGTTGGATATATACATATACATATATATATATATATGTACAGATGACCCCTCACTGCCCTCTTTCCCAGGCACCATGACAAAGAACCATCTACACGTAAATTTCATATCACTTTTAATTAATAGAACTCTATATATATATGTATATATACATACGTATGTGTGTGTTTTTTCTTACACGCACACACACACACATATATATATGTAAATTATATATATATAGATGTAAATTATATATATATATAAAATACATATCATATATCCCACTATTAGTATAACCCATAGGATCCATGTATGCTATATATGGTGACATTTACCATCAATATACCCCAAATGTTAGCATATATACCATACATGGATCCTATGGGTAATATCCATCCAGCCAAGGCACCATGACGAAGAACTCGTACTTCGGCGAGCGCGCGCTGCTCTTCGACGAGCCCCGCACCGCCACGGTGGAGGTCTCCTCGCCCGAGGCCGAGCTCTGGTCCATCGAGCCCCTCGGCCGTTCAACCGCTGCGTAGCCGTTACGGTTAGGGGACGGGGAACGCAACGGGAAAACAACGGGAGGTGGTGGAAATGCTATGAAATGGTTGGAAAGTATGGGTAGAAAGCCACCCTGCGAAAACAAAAAAAAAGATGCTGGAAACTTTAAGGACACCTGGAAATTTTCAGGTGAAAAATCTCACGGAAACCTATCTTTTTTGGAAGCTGTTATAAGAGATTATCGCCATAAAGGAGATGGCTGAGAACCCATATGAGTTTTCTATGGTTAAAATCGGTGAAAACCAAACAGTGTGGTTGGGAAATCTCCAATAAATGAAGTAGTTGGTGATGATTCAACTGTTTGTTTGAAGGTGGTGGGTGAAATTGGGTGAACATGATTAACACAATCAACTTTAAATGATTATTTAGTTGGAAAGTATGAAGAGATGATGCTTGGACGGTTCTACCTGAAGCTGGTGGTTCAGGTTTAACAACCAATCACCCCCCCAAAAAAAACATATATATATATATTTCATGCAGTTATTGAATAATCATTGGTAAACACAGTGGAAAACACATTTTTGAGGAGGAAACTGCAAGTTCTGGGCACCGGAGTGTGAAACCATTGCAACCTTTGGGGTGCCAGAGTTGACCATGACAGCCAGGGTATGTTTGGTGCACTTGAAATACATAAAGGTCCCACAAGCACAGGTTTCCTGTGTCTATCCTTCCTTTTTTATGTGGATACTGCTAAAAGAAGTTCCGTAATGGTCCTCCTATGTTCGAAAAGTTTTGATCAAAGTCGTCTCAAACCCTAAAATCTCCATTTTTGGTTGCTCAAAGCAGTTTCACCACTGCGAAAAAAGTATTCACTTAAACCCACAGAAAACGCCAGTTGGGAGCTCAGTTCGTGCCCAGGAAGTCAACTTTCTCATCCATTGTGAAGGGTGCCTTGGCACCCAATGGGTCCAAGAATGACTTACCCTCTGGTAAACAAACAAAAAGCTATATATTGAAAATGACCATTTATAGTTGATTTTCCCAGAAAAAATGGTGATTTTCCATAGCTATGTTAGTTTACCAGAGGGTACTTTTTTACTTTTTTCCCTGGGATTCACTAGTGAACGCATTTGATGCCCCATTCATTTGCTGATTTGAGTGATCTATGAGGTATAGTCGTGGATTCTGCAATGAAGGGTTTATTTGATACCGCCATGGTGTTGCTGGTTGTTGCTGGCTGTAGCTCTTGCCACCCATTGCGAATTTAACAGTTTGCTCTGGAAAAGCACCATTTCTAACAGATTAATAGGTAAATCATCATAATCATCTATGAATCATCTATAAGTGAGCCATTTTGCATAGCAAACAGAGGGCACATGTATGTAACTGTATATGTTGTTTGTTTGTTGTGAATACTTTCCAGCATCGTTTCAGCCTTGAAGCAAATCACAAAAAAAAAACGTGTCTCGTTGGGATCTTGGGATTTGGGGAGCTGAAGCCATCCAGTGATGTCAACAGGTTACAATCATGGCTTGGCAAAAAAAGGCAAGACATTGGCGTAGTGGCGTAGTGTCTGTAGTCAAAATCAATCAAAATCATCTACACAAAGTTTAGCTGGATGCCAAAATATGCACCATGACCTTTGTTTCTACCAAACAGGTGTCCCAATCTTGTCATCTCCCATTGAATTTTGGTCGTTCCACCGTTGCCAGGCAAGATGCAACAGGAGTTGATGCATCGCATCCGACTGCACCTCGACCAAGTTCATTCCCCTTGAATCCAAGGATTAGAACTGGGGATCCAGAAGAATAAAACATCCAGAACTGCCAGAAATAACCAGAACAGGGGCATGTATCGTTTTTTTACAAGCAGTATTTCCCTTCCCCCAAAAAACTAAACGGTCCCCTAAACGGTCCCCCAAATAATGAACACCTGGAGGAGTTTTTTGTATTACGGGGGTATTTAGTATTGGGGTGCGAAGCTTCCCCCTAATATTAGATTAAAAACAAGAATATAATAAAATACTTTTTTTCTTTTTTTTTCGACCTTCAAAGACGGACCAAACACCCCGGGGTTGACTAGTTTTTATTATTAGGGGGTGAAACCCTGAAATGGGACCTTCATTTGTGATTTGTTTTCGAAAGGGATCAATTAAAAGTCAAATTGGCCAGTCTGAAATTTCCCAAAATTTAACGCGACCCTAGGTTTTAGTATTTGGGGTACGTTTAGTAAAAGGAGGTGGGGATTATTTAGCAGCCTCTCCTGTCTATATACCCTGCTGGAGCGGTTGCTTTTTCACTCGCCTTTGGCCCAGCTGAACTCTTTGAGAAGGCGATGGAGAGAGGGATAGTTTTTGCTAGATATATATATATAAATTCATTCCGAACCATCCGCAATTATGAACCATATCCGTCTTCTCCATCCTCTCAAATGGGGGCCATACACAATTTCATAAACCACGATTTTAAGTCAAAATTGGACATTTACCACTGACCAATTCTTGTTGGATCAAGCTGTTAAGACCCAACCGAAACGCAAACCAGCATGTAGTTTTTTGGTATTTGGATTCCTGAGATTCCCCTGTGAGAGGAGTGATATACAGCTACTAGTTCAAATTATTTCATTAGGATGCTGCCAGGAATGCTAAAACCGCCAGCATTCACCTGCATTCACCAGCCCAAAGAGAACATGCCAAGGCAAGACACCGACTTTACTATGAAGGAGTGGCCGGGGAGGGGCTTGCTGTTGGACATCAGATGGGAGGTTTCGGACTGGCCATCCAAGATAAACGGCCAGGGTTGATTCATCAGACGTTCCTATAGTACATTTGATGTGAAACATCAAGCGTTTCAAGTAGCCGGCCCCACGCATTTTGGGCCCTGTTTCTGGTTCGGCCATAGAATGGTTGGCCATGAAATGACATAACCTGAGTCATTTGGGGAATCTACTGGGCATGGCCCTTATTCTTTGTATTCCCATAAGCAAATTCAAGATTTCTAAAACCAACATTCATATTAAACGTAGGTTATATGTAAGATTCTAATTATCCCCCAATTGTTTTCCCCATTTCTTTGATGAATTCTGGCTATACCTACAGGATGGTGCCCCCTAGTTATAAGTTGGTTTATAAAGCCCATTAACTATTTATAGTTATATCTACCATAAACTATAGAATTCAGCCACTCATTAAGGCAACTGAACGCTATCTTGGGGCCCCCGTCCTGTTGGACCGACCTCCCTTGGTAGGACCTGAAGACCGTCCGTGTCATTGGCGCCGGCGCAGCTGGGGTGGTACGACTGGTGATGAACAAGAAGACAGGCGCGGACCGTCGGAGCGTCGCTGTTGGGTACCTCCTTTAAGGGATCAAACGAGGCTGGGAAATCCCGAAAAACTGAAGGATTTATTGCTGGAAAATCATCGAACTATGTATGGGGAGATCATGGGGATATAAACCAACAAATGGGCCGCGGATTTAAGCAACAAAAATCAAACGTCTAAAAAAGCTGGATTTTTCAGCAAGCCATGTTTGACCGGTAAATCTGAGTGGCATGGGCAAGTCCAACGGACTTTCAGACGGACTTTCACGGACGCAAACAGCTTGTAATGGATCCATGTATGCTATATATGGTGACATTTACCATCAATATACCCCAAATGTTAGCATATATATCATACCTGGATCCTATGGGTAATGGTGAACCAGACATTCCGGGAATGTCGCGACTATTGGGCCACGCGGATCTTGGGGAACTTCAACTGGCAAAGGGGTCATTCAATGTTGCTGCTTTCCAAGCATTGTTGGTCGTTTATTGTTTGCGTCGGAAAGTTGGATCGGAAAGTGCTTCATTGTGGGTCAGCATTGGTTTGAATGGTCCAATATCTCAAATGCTGTCTCCAAAATTAATCATGCCCATAGGATCCATGTATGCTATATATGGTGACATTTACCATCAATATACCCCAAATGTTAGCATATATGCCATACATGGATCCTATGGGATAGATCGTCAGGATTATCGTCACTCTCCGTGTGACAGTTTCCACACTTAGTCTGACTTCTGTTTAACCTGCGCAAGGCATGCGGTGGCTGGGCAGCAACGGTTGCAGCAACGGTTGGGGGATTGTGGCTTCCTAGACAGGCCATGGCTTAGGTCACTGAAATTTGAAATCAACATGGGTCATGGGTCATTTCCCAGAAACAGCATTAATTATAATAATTATAGCAACCCAGGAGAAGATGGATTGCTGAAAAAAAATCGTAACCAGAATTATTGTGAATCACTATGGCCCATGGCGCAGTGATTTTCTCCAGCCACCAACATTCATCATTCATCCCCAGGGTCCAGAGCACTTCGAGTTGCTCATCGGAATCTCACATCCGAAAAAATATGTGAAAAAATAGGCATCAATAAGTCATAATACCCATATGATCCATGGTGCTGGAATATGAATCCCAACATTTGCCCGAAAGAAATCACCCAGTTTTGTAGGTATATGGAGCATATGGGATAATCATCAAATATCTGGTAGTCAATATGTCAGTTGGGCGCAGGCTAGGTCTGAAGCCGATGGCGAGAAAGAGATGCCATTGTTTTGCCACAATATAGAAATCACCCTTAAATCCTCCATCAAACACCCATAAATCATCTATAAATCACCCATAATCATCCATAAAACATCCATAAATCATCCATAAAACACCATAAATCATCTATAAATCACCCATAAATCATCCATAAAACACCATAAATCATCCATAAAACACCCATAAATCACCCATAAATCACCCATAAATCATCCATAAATCACCCATAAGTCACCATAAATCATCCATAAAACACCATAAATCACCCATAAATCAGCCATAAATCACCCATAAATCAGCCATAAATCACCCATAAATCAGCCACACAACTGTGAATCCTTCCGTCTGAGGTATGCCCTGAAGCGGGTGCGAAAGAGTCAGGGAAAGATCCCCGTGGAGGTCAAGCGTCGCTCGCCAGCGTTGGCGGCGGGCTGTCAGCCGGTTGGGATGAGGATGTTGAGTCTCTGGTGATATGATAGTGGCAATATAGTGGTCATATAAGTCATATAGTATCCTAGTATCCCCAACAAAAACATCCAGTTATAGATGACTTCCCAAGATTTTCCGTGGTTTATCCATATATAGTTTATAAACCACTGATTGGTGGTTTGGAACATGGCTTTTATTTTTCCATTTCATATATGGGAGTGGGATGTCATCCTTCCCATTGACGAACTTATATTTTCCAAGATGGCTAAACCACCAACCAGATATATATAGTCAAATGATGATAACCTGATTGGTGGTTTGGAACATGGATTTTATTTTTCCAGATATTGGGAATGTCATCATCCCAACTGACTTTCATATTTTTCAGAGGGGTAGGTCCGGGTAGGTATACCACCAGCCAGTAACTATATAGGGATGATTATGGGTGATGATGATTAATGAATGATTAATGATGATAACTATATAAGGATGATTAGTGGTGATTAACAGGGATACCATCTGGTTATTTAAGGCTTTGCGACCTGGAAAAGAGGTAAATCATCGAACTATTAAATGGGCCATGCTCCCATATCTATGTTAAATTACCAATGGATTGGGCAAGTTTCCATACTTGGTGGCTCATCCCACTTAGTAAGTGGGTTATAACCCCAGTTATAAGTGGATTAACCCTACTTATCCCATTTATAACTGGGGTTATAACCCACTTACTAAGTGGGATGAGCCACCAA
>Ga0126342_10004870_pt1 | contig 23162 bp, 28 predicted proteins | sample Cyp1metagenome_FD_92528 | JGI IMG/M metagenome (GOLD analysis project Ga0126342, IMG submission 92528) | Coral microbial communities from Lord Howe Island, Old Settlement Bay, Australia - Cyphastrea 1 metagenome | ecosystem: Host-associated > Invertebrates > Cnidaria > Coral ...
AAACATATTGAAATATATTGAAACATATTGAAACATATTGAAACATATTGAAACATATTGAAACATATTGAAATATATTGAAACATATTGAAATATATTGAAACATATTGAAACATATTGAAATATATTGAAACATATTGAAATATATTGAAACATATTGAAACATATTGAAACATATTGAAACATATTGAAATATATTGAAACATATTGAAATATATTGAAACATATTGAAATATATTGAAACATATGGAAGACCATGGGAATACCATGGGAAGGGAAATTGCAAGTTCTTGAGCACAACGTGATCGGCCCAGGCGGTCCAAGACGTGGCAGTGGTGTCAACCGAGTCAGAGGCCTTTTCAAGACGCAACAGATACAGTCAGAAAATGTCAGAAATGTCAGAAATGTCAGATATCTCTGCAATATCACAAGTTGATGCTTTCTGTTTAGACTGGACAAAGAAGACACAAATGACGAAGAAGATGCAATGCTGCAATACATCGCAATACCCATGCGAGAGAGAATGCCACCCAGAATGCCACCCTGGTAGGACGTATGGTTTGGACCCGGATTCTGTGTGGGTCTTGACATTGAACATTGAACGACACATCCGTTCATTTACTTTGCGACAAAGCAAAAAGCAAAAGTAAGCAAAAGTAAGCAAAAATGATCAAAATGCAAAAGTGTCACATTGTGTCACATTGACCGAGTCTGACCTGTGTCACAAAATGTCAGACACGAGCAAACAGGAGAGGAGCTCTGACATCTGAGGTCAGCTGAGATCCCATGGCCGCAGTTGGAAGACCTGGAAGTTGTGGAAAAACATGGAAAAACCGAAATACGCCCAAGCCAGGTCATGGCAGTTCATGGCCATGGCCATGGCACCATGGCACCATGGCCCGGCCCAAGTTGGTTGGGTCAGTTACGGTGAGTTGATATCAGTTGTGTCATGAGATGAACAATATGAACATATATGAACACGCATCACCAGCCATGAGCTGCTGCCATGAAGCCTTCATGAAGCCTTCATGCATTCTGTGTGATTTTCTCATCTTTTTTTCATATTTTCTCCACTTTCATCGCTTGTACCGATACCCGTCAAAGTAATTAAAGTTTAAATATGGAACTTGTCTTATCATGTCTTATCAATTATCAACCTCTTCTGTCAACTTTCTACTTGGACCTGCTCTGAGGCTCTTCACCGCGTTGTCAATGGTAGCCAAAGAAGCTGCAAAGAAGTCAGCTGCAGAAAGACTGGTGCAACAGCAACACTGAAGATTTCCATGTTGAACATGATCTAAGATTGCGCGCTGGAAATCATATCCTTTTTTCACGTGTGATCGAAGCTGCTGCGATGTTTTTCGGGTCTTTGGAGTCTTTGGTGCGCTCTCTGACGCTCTGAAACATACTATTTCGCTGGATTCTTCGGCTTAAAAGCCTTTGGCTGATGCGACCGTCTGAGAAGTGCATGTGACAAATCGCAAGAGCATACCGCAAGAGCAGACAGATGCAGACAGATGTATCAGAAAGTGCTTTGAGTTGAAGATAGGAAATCACATGAAATCACTATGCTGACCTCGAAAGTGTCAACAAGGTCATAACATGATATAGCATGTACATCAGAACATATCGCCAGTGTTGTAAAAACCCTGGGTATTGGCTAAGCATCCGGAGAGGAAGATCAAGAAGCCTCTACCACATCTACTACTTTAACTACCACCAAGATTGCCATGGCAACCAGCATGGCGACAGCCAAACGGGTTCACAGCCTTGGACCTTTGCAGAGGTCGGTCATGGGATCATGTTGGCTCCATGTCCTGACGCTGTTCTGTGTAACATGTGAGCCATGAGGCCAAAAAGACAGCGGAATGCCATGGAATGCCATGGAATGCCATGGAATGCCATGGAATGCCATGGAATGCCATGGAATGCCATGGAATGCCATGGAATGCATATATTGAAGGTTAGTTATAATACGTTATAATTATAGTTCCGCGTCCCTTGCCACCCTTGCCAAAGTGCTGGGGTCCTTTAGTTTTGATCACACAGTTTTCATGTTCCGGACCCGTTCCGGACCGGTTCCGGACTCTAGGACTCTTGACACTCGATTTGTTCCCAATCTCAAAGCATCCACATGCCGAGAACATTAAAAGTTCTGGGTTTTGACATGTTTTGACGCTGGAGGTGTGTCCGGTGTGCGGTCCTTTTAGCTTTGCCATGGTCTTTGTCATGGACATTCTGCGGACCACCGTTCTTCTCTCAGTTCAGCTCCAACAGAGTGAAAGTCGCTTCATTTTGCCCAGTCATTAATGTTCTCTATTGTTCTCTATTGTTCTCCATGCTTGATGAAATGTTTGACGGCTCTTCAAACACAAGAAACCTTTTCTTGATTTGAAGATTTTTCCTTTGAATGATAATTTGTTTGTTCATTTTTTGTTTGCACACTGAGAACCTTTGAGACATCTCGATCTATCGGAAGAGCTGCGACTGCCTCTGGCACTGCTTCCTTTCGTTCGCGGAGTCCAGAGATGGAGCCGCAAAGTGAGACATGTCATGAGATGTCATGAGACACCTCATGAAACATGACGATTCCCAAAATGAAGCAAGCAAATGTTACATCATGGAGACGCAGAAACCATGCCTTCCGATAGTGCTTTGATGTGCTTTGTGTCTAGAAAGCGGTCTTTCACTGATCTTCAGAGTTTCAGCTCAGTTGCTCAGTTTAGAATATGATTTTGGTCCATTTGGTCCATGGCAACCATAGCAATCTCATCCAAAACGGTTTTGGACCTCTGCAGGAGCGGCAGGAAGCACAGAAACTGCTGGAGGATATCCTGGGAGTAGCAACCTGGCAGGGTTCAGCATCCCCTCTTTCTTCACTTTTTGTCGTATTTTTGCCTAACAGTAGTTCCTTTGTTTGGTTCTTCAAAACTCCTTTATGGAGTAGACAATCTAGAACATCAAATTTTATAACCACATATTATATAATCAATAAGAAATCAGACATGTTTCTCCGTTTTGTTAAATATCTAGTAAAACACAACATCAACATGTATATTATAGAATGTTATAGAATATATATATATATTAGATATACATTTAAAGCATTTAGATATATTATGTCATATTATGTAAAAATATATGATATATATATATATATCATATATATTATATTAGATATATCTATTAGATATAGATATATAATAATGTATATTAATGTATAATATTATCACATCATGTCACACTTGTTCCACTTCAGTGGAAAGGTCCGCTCCGCTGGCCTCGAAGCCGGCGCCGTCCGCGGCCTCCAAGCGCTGCGCGCCACGCTGCTGACGGCCGTGGAGGCGGCCAGGGACGGCGAGCTCCAGGAGGTGCGCTGCTAACGGCCGGGGAGACCATCCCATTCGGATTAGACTCAGATTAGTTGATGATTAGTTGGGTAAGTTAGAAGTATCTATAAGATTTTTATAAGTATCTATGATGTTTTATGATGTTTTATGATGTTTTTTGTCAATTAAAGTTCTATGAAGTTCGAAATTTCTTCGCCAATTAGCCTTTTTTCTTATGGTTAAGCATCGCGAAAGCCGGAGAATTCTGTGAACATCGACCCACCCAAATCGCAGTGGAGGAGCCAATGTAGGTGGCTTAGTCAACCAACCTTTTGGGGGGTTATGGTACTGGGTTGATATAAGGGATCGGATAGTAGTAGTTTGGAGGTTAAGAAGCCAACTGGTTGATGATGTGATGATGGTGATGATGGTGATGATGATGATGAAAGTTGAACATTTCAGAGGATATTGGTCAATCACAAGTGAGTCTGGCTTTTGACCATTTTGACCCACCCTTTGGTGGGGAGTATCAGAATGAACTCGGAATCCCCATGAAAACCGACCATTGAAAGGAACATTTCACATCATTTCACGCTTTTTCAATTTTATGTTTGGAGTTTATATGAGTTTATATTTATGATATTTTATGATATGCATGTTGAGATTTATGAGTTCAAATCGTGAAGCTTTTCGAGGCTTTGCAGACCATCCAGCGCTTGGGCACAGAGCGCGTTGATGATGCACCTTTAGCACGCCTCTTGCGGAGGCTTTTCCAAAAGTCCCTTGGTGAAAGGACAGGAAGTTTGTTTCTCCGGTGGACAGATCAAGGATCGCAGTATATCGCAGTAAGTCTGGAAACTGACATGTGACGGACAGCTTCATCCACAGTCACAGCATGGAAGCAGGCCTCGGAACATGTTACCACATGTTATATACATGTATTGAGCGTATTCCACACGCATTCCCAAGCAATACAGCAATACATTATTGCACCTTTTTTTGGGGTGTGTGTGTGTGTGTCTTTTTGTGCCATTCGCAGATGCACTGACAGGCTTGGTAGTACCTACGTCAAACTTGGACAGTTCATAGCGCGCTTGCCTCAGCTGTGAATCAATCGCAAGACTCTAAGAGAGGATCTTGATTGACAACGATCAGTTGAACTTGCTGGATAAATTTCCGAGTTGCAACACTGCAACCCTGCACTCTGCAACTGTACCTCAACCATTCTGTGCCCAGATCATCAATCAAGTCAACCACACACTCACTGAGTCACTTGCTAGTTTACCTCCTACATCCTCCTACCATTTGGTCAACTGAACTACTTCCAATGAGCTTTTATGTTTGGTGTGTCGTTAAAGAATGGTGCGACAACCTTTTTGTTTCTTTTGGTCAGCCTTTTTTTTGCTATGGTCATCTATGGTCATCTATGGTCGGCTCATAGTGGCCTCTAGAGTTGATCTTGATTCATTCCAATTAGATCCAATTTGTAGACATTGAACAGATCCAAGATGATCCATATATGATCAATATGATCCAAGTTCATTGAAAAAAAACACACATCAATCAAATCATTCAAATCATTGGCTCCATCGTGTGCTCCATCGCCTGTTTTAAAAAAAGCTGGCTTAAACCTTGTTTATCCTAGCAACTTTTCTCCCAATTTTCCGCCTGGGGTGTCCAGCGGACATCTCCCACGGCAGATCCTCGTAAGAACCATGTGATCATGCTGGCCTTACCGATCTTACAGGGCCTTAGATAATCAGAATGAACTGTAATAATTTTGTCTATTTTAATCTTGTAAGATCCAATACATGGTTCTTGCAATTGCCTTAAATACTTTGTGATTTTCGGTTCTCATCTCAAGGTCAGGTGCAAGATGCAGTATAGGCCTAGGCATAGGCAGCTAAGCAGTGTGCTGTGCTTCGCTGAGTTCTTCACCTACTTTGTTTCCTGCAGCCTATGTGCGGGAGTTTCAGTGCCTGCCCCAAGACGCTACAAGGAACTAAATCATGACATGGGGATTGTCCCTCAACGTATAGATTGAGTGAAATCACATCTTCAGCAAACTTCAGCACGGAGAAAACTGGACTTTTTTCATGTGTCCTCAGCTTTGGTCCGGATTCAGCACTCAAGGCAATGCCTGGATCGTACAGAGCCCACAAACTTCCAGAGAATCAAGCGCCTCGGCTCAAAGCATCGAATTTTTTTTTGAGCCTCTAGAGATGTGTTGGAGTTGGTACATCTTGGTACATCTTGGTACATCTTGGCATTCCTTGGTTGGACTTTCTGGAGAGGGTTTTGCGCTGCCGAGGCGCATCGTAGAGGCCGATTTGGGCCGTCCTCTTTCGGAGGTCTATGAGTCCTTTGAAGAAGAACCACTTGCTTCGGCTTCAGTGGCACAAGTTCACTCAGCCGTTCGGGCACCCAGATGGGCAATCGGTATCAGGATGCACCAGGTGAAAATCATGGAAGTAAGGTAGATAGCGAGGATTGCAGTTGCCATATCTAGTCCCATATGATCTTGCAGCAAATTCCATGTCAGTGCTTGAAAACGGGTCATCTTTGGAACAAGAGGAAGGGAGACAAAGAGAAAGCAAAGGGAAGGCAAGGGCGACGGAAATGGAAACGCTGGAATAGGTAGTAGACTAATGTAGACTGTATAAACTGTAAAAGATCCGTATAAGAATCTGCACATGGTCTTGACTGGGATTATAATTAGATGATCGTTTATGAATTGACCCAAAAGCTTACCACTTGATTAAACATGATTAAACTGTTAACTGCAACTGATGTTGGTAGCCATGGTGTGAATCTTACCATGAGGTCCTGAAGACAGGAGAGCGCGTCGCTGTCAAGGTGCGCGTCGTCATGCCGTCATATGCCCACGGCAATCAAAGGTGCATTCCGGGATTCGGAAACCACCTTCAAAAGTGTTGGACGATGTTGGATGATGTTGGATGATGTTTTTCTTTGCATTCTACCGACATCTACCGACATCTACCGACCCCACAGGTACAAAAGCCTGGAGTGGATCGAGTGCTGAAGGCAAGAACCATCAAGAACAATTTTCATTACCTGTTATTACCTGTTGAACCCTTGAACCTGGGCCGTATCCAATCGGCGACTTCTAAAAGACGTTGAAGAGAGATGTAGGAAGACTTCCATGAAAATGGAACTTTGCAGTGGCATGTGGGTACAGGCTGCACTGGAAGAATCGATTTATTCCAGTTCGACTTGCACATTTTTTTTTCGTTCATTTGCAGGCCGACCTTGGTTTCCTCTTCATTGCAGCGCGTACACTGGAGTGTTGACCCCGGAAAAATGATGAAAAATGCATGTCTGTGCCAGTCTTCTTCTCCGAAGCCGCAAATCTCTTCGTCAATGACAGTCGAAACACTTGGAAACACTTGGAAACATGTTGAAACATGTTGAAACATGTCGAACCATGCTGACTTCAGGTTTCTCAGTCCTGAACTTGCAAGGAGTTCTTTGGTCAAGATCCAAGTTGCACACAGACGCAGAAAAGGAACAAAACCTTTAAGAGGACTATGGACACCAGATGGGGAAGTACTTGTGAACAGGACAACAGCAATCAAGATACAAGGGAACCGTTGTAGCAAGGAGATTCAGGAGGGACGATGGAAACCATAGAGGACAGAGAGCAGAGCAGCCTGGGCAGGGTAGTTCCAATATGTTCCAATATCTGATCTTGTGACATCTTGTCACATCTTGTGACATCTTGTGACATTTTTCTTTTTTTGATTGGCTCCATGTATTCTATGTCTCAGCTCACTGCTCTCTTCGCTCTCTTCGCTCTCTGTGATGTCGAGGTTGATATCGTTTCGGAGATCCGTTCTTCGATGCTTGATGAGCTCGACTTCACAAAGGCACACAGTGTGACACAGTGTGACACACACTGCCCATATTTGCCCCTGATTTTAGGATTTCCCCAAGGCCAGATGAGGCCAGATGACAGACCGCACACCGCAATCTATTGCATCTGTCTATATGAAGCTATTTGTTAAAAGTCTCGCACGTCACTTTTCTTCGGATTTCTTCGTTTCGGAAAAGTGAGATGGTGATCATATGGTGATCATACAATGTATTACATGTATGCAGATTATGCAGAAACGACAGGAGCTGGATAATGTCGAGACCTTCAGACGCTTTCTGCGTCAGAATGGACTTGAGCAGTGTCCTCAGTGACAATTGCGACTTTTGCAATGGCATGCCTATCTGCAGCTATGTATTTGCCTCCAGACTGCAACGCAACATGCGCAACATGTTTGTTCTGTTTGTCTTCGGAGAAAACTGAAGCCGATGTCCTCACTCTACTCTTGACATCCTCTTAATCTATTTCCAGCATGACAAGACTATGTCACCTGAGAAGCATGAAACTCGTCTTTTAGGGCCTTTCGAATCTTTTCAGGTTTTTAAGGCCTTCCGATTCAGATGTTTCTCACCTCCGCCCATCAGCTAAGGGAATATCATATCATATCATATCATATCACATATGTGCTAAGATGTTACTGGCACATTTAAAGTGTACTTGTAGGGAAGAGAGGCCTTTTGGGCGTCAAGAGTTTGCCTTAAGTTTCGGGTGTGAACTCAGGCGCATTGCAGCTGCCCCTAGGACGCTGAGTTCGGGGCATTCGACATCGAGATTTGCAAAGTGTCAGGGGATCTTCTTTACACCGCCGTTCAGGACATTTCCAGAAGCATCTTCAAAAAAGGCTTGGGTGAAGGATTGCAATGGATTGCAGGTGTCCCATTTATGGCCAATCACAAAAAGAACATAAAGCAACCAACTGATCCGACTGTTTAGTCCAAATCTGAGGAAATGGAAGGTGTGGCGCCGGCGCCCGATGCAGTCGATTTCGCTGTGCCGAGCTTGCTGTGAGGTCCTGACGATGGAACTTTTTTCCGGTGTCCCTCTGACAGACTTGGAAGGCGCTGTGGTTCTGTGCTGGAGCTGTGAAGAATGCACCTTTTGGGGCTGCTGATAGCTCTTGTCCATGCTACGGCAGGCATTAGCCGAAACAGCAAGAACCCGGAGCAGACCCTCATCAATGCATTGAATGTCAGATTCTCAAGGGGTGTTGGAACCACACCTCCACATGTCCCATGTACATCCATGTGCACGAGTTGGGAAGTGCAGAAAGTAGGGCAGGTGATTTTAAAATGTAACCCTTCCCAATGTTCCCCTAAAGCAAACATGAAAGGCCGGTTCAGGAATAACGATGTTCTGGCTGATTCTGGCTGATCAAACTGCGAAATCAAACCATGATCTCATGTGATTTCCATTGATTTCCTAGGTTTGGTCATTGTCAGTGCGAGGGTGCGAGATTTTTCATGCTGACGCCTGCTTCCCAGCAATGCCTGTTTCTATAACACTCATCTTTGTGATTCTGCGAATAGAGTTGAAATAAATTGAACGTATGTCGCCAAAAGCAGAGATCAAATTGGATCAAATTCTCCAGATTGCCCAGGTTTTTTATTGTTTTTTCTTAGAAATGGAATGTATTTATTGTTTTTTGATGGAATTTTCAAGGTTCATGCTGGAAATCTCCTAGTTCTGCAGGACGATCTAAGCGCTTTGTGAAACCACCTGGGCTCCCTGGTTTCACAATGTTTCACACACTTCATATGGACTCTTGTTCTGATTGTTCAAGACTTTTGATGAAAATCATGTTCATATTTCTTCATCTTTTGTATCTTTTGTGCTGTTGAAGTCCGCCAAAAAAGCATCCTGCAGCATCCTGTGCATGTGCATATTTTTGCTATGGTTTTTGCATCTGTTCAGTAGAAATTGTGGAAGGATGGCCGGGTGGGCTTTATCGACTTCGGGATCGTGGGGCGAATCCCGTGAAAGCCACAGAGACTGCCAAAACTAGCAACGCACCAGATTGAAGTGTTGAACATGTTGAACTATGTCATGGGACTTTGTATTTGTGTCTTTATTTGAATCTTTATTGATTTATCTTTCAATTTTGAGTTCCAATTTCATCTTGAGATATCTTGAGGCCTGAGATTTGGTCTGCAGTGGAGGGGCTTGTTGTCTCCTTTGCAGCCAACGATGCACGTGGAATGGCTCGCAATTTGATCGCAGCAGCCTCAAAGCTCTGTCGGATCCTGTCGGCTGTGGTTACTGTGGTGTAACCACCAGTTACATCGGTTGGTGGTTGGATGTGGTTGGATGTGGTTGGGGTTGTCATTGTGACTCTCTTTACCACAGTTTCGGGGTGCGATGCTTTCTTTTTGGACTCCTCAAGAGCGCAAGGGAACCACAGCTGTCACAGCAGTAGTTTCAGCAATGATTCCAAGCAAAGCACTCAAATAATCTCAGATTCCTGCATCCAATGGTTTCGTGCGGTTTTGGTCCGGATTCGGTCTGGTTATGTTTGGTTCGTCCTTGTTTTTCTAGTCAAGTTTCTGTTCGAGGCGATGGGTGCGACTGAAGCGACAGTGGACGAAGCGTCCCTTGCACAAGATGTCGCCAGCGTCCTTGGCAGGCGCTGCATCCGCTGCAATGATCTGCAATGAACATATTAAAAGCAACATAAAGCAACGAGATTTCTATAGATTTCTCGTTGGATGTTGGAAGACACACATTTCCTACACATTTCTGACATTTCCATCATTTCGCGTTGAAACATGATGAAACATGGCTCCAAGCGCCGCAATTTGCGTCGCCGCTTAGCCGTTGATCACGTTGATGTGTCGTTGATGTGTCGTTGATGTCGTTGTTTGGTTCAGGATTGCGGGCCTGGAGCCAGAGGCGATGCACTGTGCATATGTGTGCAGCACTATGTGCATATGTGTGCATGTAGAACTATGTAGAACTATGTATAACTGTACCATGTCACCATGTTATACCTCCTTTGCATCGTTTCCATTCGGTGATTTCTTTTGATCTTGCTCCATATGAGAATGATTGAGAAAGGAGAGAGTATTGACATGTATTGACCTACGGATTCCATCGATTTTTCTGTGGAGGTGGTCTTGCGAGGTAGAGGTGACGGCCGAGTGGTGGCCGAGGTCATTGGCACAGTGAAGAAACGTGGCAACGTGGCAACGTGGCACAAACGTGGAAAACTCTGGTGAATCGCTGCCCGTGAATCAGAAAGACTCAGGACACCAGGACTACACCGCATCGAAATCTCCGTATCGAATACCTGAGAATCTGAGAAGTGTCGTTTTTCGATACGGCGCTGCGCCAGGTCGCTTTGGACAACGACCAGGTGACCGAGCTCTTGCTCGAGGCGCCGCTTCGACATCGACATGGCACATCGTTGCATCCTTGACTTCAGACCTGTAAGGATCTGTAAAAAAACACATTTGTGCTATGATTAGATATGATTAGCATTGATTAGGTGATTCTCATTGATTGTCATGTTCTTGTCCAACTCAAACCTGAAATATCATAAATATCTACCTCAATCTTCTCACGATCTGCAGTCCTTCAGTTTATCTTGGACCATCTCGGACCAGTCTTCTTTTCATAGAAGTTGCAGCGTCGACGTCTCTGAGATTGAGGTGGTCCGAGTTGCAGAGTCCAATGGCCTAAAGTTGCCCAGAGAGTTTGCCTTGCTCGTCAAGCAGGCAGTGAAATATAGTGAAGCAGCTGTCAGCAGCTGTCAGCAGCAATGGGTTCAGACATGTTCAGAATGTTTCAGATCTGAATAGTGGCAGCTCCAAGAATGAGACGCTGAAGCGATGATGATTTCAGATCTTCGGCAGGCCTTATACTTTGATCGCTACACCAAACTTTTGGCTCCAGCAGATAACTCAGTGATATCAGGATGAAGCAAGGACCAATTCTCCCTCTACATTTGTCTTGGAATGGCCATGGCCAGAACACTCTGAAACAACTATGAGTCATTTCTATGTCATTTCTATATTTTCTATGTCATTTATGACTGACTTTGTAATATTTTGTAATATCAAAACCGTTCTTATCCGTCCTTGCTGTCCTTGTCTTCCGGTTGTCCTTTGCTGCTGAGGATTTGGATCCCTTGCGCGATGAGCGTGTTGCTGTGGGAGAGTATACATCAGGTCTCAACGGACTGCAGTTACACCAGTTGTTGCACCAGTTGCACTGCTCTTCATCTGTAGCAACTCAAGTTTGGCCATTTCAAATACTTATGTAACAATTATGTATGCTGAGGCAGACTTTGAGGTTTGAGTGGTGCATAGTCGTGCTGTTTTCATGTCTCGGTCCAAAGAGAGCACAGACAGAGACACAGTTCTTAAAGTTTGAGAGGAACATTAATTAAACCTAATTAAACAATATTAAACACACAACGTTCTCAAGACAACACTCAACATACTCAACAGACGCAACATACTCAACCAGCGTAGCTGCCACAATTCGGGACGTCGTGCTTCTTTGCCACCGTTGTGTGCCTAAGATGTATGCCCCAATCTCCGCTCCGGCGGCCAGCAGCACCACGGGCACCACGGGCACCACGGGCACCACGGACACGTGGGACTTGGAGGTCCAGAGCTTGGCCAACGCCGTGACGATCCGAGCGGCCAAAGCGATGACGACGGCGGAGCTCCGCAGCGAAATCGCCCAGAAACTGGGCATCGCAGCGCAGAATCAGCTGTGGCACGTGCAGGGCGAAAGGCTCAACATGCAGGACCCACACAACATTTGATGACAGCCCATGACATCCCACAACCGACAGATTATGACACATTATGATCATAATGACACATGATGCACTGTAGGCAACTTCCACAACTTCCACAACTTCCTCTTACAGCATGATGTGGTACCACGATGTACCACGTGTAACCCCATGATGACCTATCATTTCCGTATCAGTCATAACCAATCAAATTCCATATCAAATTCATGTTCATCGCATTTGATCGCATTTGCATGTCTCTCGTAAATGATATCGTTGAAATTTGTTCAATGTGTATGTTCATAATATGGTTTTGCAGTTTGCATGCTTCGAGTTGCACTGATGTTTCTTTCCTTACTTCAAACATATTCAAACATATTCAAAGTGAATTGTGTTTGATGCATTTTGATGCATTTTGATGCCTTCAACAGGCTTGTTTGCTTGTTTGCTTCTTGTTTGCTTCACAGGACTCTGAGACCTTGGAAACACAATTGACAGGCGTGACGCAGATGACAGTTCTACATGCGGGAGAGCCATTGAAACCGTTGCCAAAGCGTTTCGACATCAGGTTGACATCTGTTCGAGAACGCTTTCGGACAGGTTATTCCAGTGCTTTCACAATACAATACCGACTTCGAGCGGATGCTGAGAAAGGAGAGATGGTGTTGGAACCGTGGAGGAAGAATGATCACGACACCCTGCTCTACAACATGCGCGAGAAAAAAATGAAACACTTGAAGAGTCATTGGATGGCAGGCACGCAGGAGACCAATGAGGCGAGTTCCGAAACACTCCCATTCCCGCAGACTGAGCTTAAAAACCAGCAGACTCTTAGATCATGTCCCAGAATCTGTTCAGAATCTGTTCAGAATCTGTTCAGAATCTGTTCAGAATCTGTTCAGAGTCGGCTAGACTGCTGTAAGTCTGGTTGCCCTCCGCTCATTTTTAAATGAATTGTGTCAGTGGTGTTGAACCAAGACCAGGTTGAGTTCAACAGGCATTAAGTTGCTTTGTTCCTCGGGTCTTGGCAGATGTTTATCATGTCCTATACCTTCCATCTTCTTTCAATAAACGCTTCCGGTGGCATTCTTCATCTGTGATTATAATCATTATAATTTGTGTTCTGTGCATTTTGCGACCTCAATTAGTTCGGCTTAGCTTTGCCGTTTCCATCCAACAGGACTTCAAAGCTTCTCAGGCCTTCATTGAACATCATTGAAGCCTTTTAGACCAAATGTTTCAATATTTTCGCAAGAAACCTCTTGCTTGATCATTTGATATCATTTGCTCAACCCTTTTAGATAAATGTTCCTCCATTTTAGAAACCGTTTTCCTCCGGTCCCGAGTCCGGGAGTCCGGTCCCCTTGTGAAGGCCTTGAACTGGGATCCTTTGGCGGACCTGGTTTCTCGTTGGAGAGGATGCTATTTGGAGCCCAGCGCTACGCGCTTCTGGAAGGCAGACAAACGATACGAATCCGAACCGAAGAAATGATAAAATGATCTGTGGTTTGATAAAATGATAGTGTATTATATATATATATATCATAAATATAGGGATACCACCATCCCTGGGACAATAAGACAAGACAATAAACACCAGCTGGACCAGCGGAGTAGTGTTGAAATCAGGATCGTCGCCATGGCACCGTGCCTCACCGTGCCAGGAGGCGTCGCCAGATCCCCCAGAGGGGCAGCCACGCGCTTTCTCTGGGGGAATGAAGCCACAGGCAGGGCATGCATTGGATCATTGGATCAAATTTAGGACGTATCGTATCATATCAAGAGTACAGTATATAACAGGTATATGAATATATTACAGTATGTAAAAATGATATATGACTATAATGAATGGATAAGTGTATCTTCTATTTTATATATATACACATATTTATAAATAGTTAGCGTGTTACACACATAGTTGATGCTACACATGGCGCACAAACGCTTGACCGCACGGATATTTGCAATTTGTTCGGATTCCTGCGTACATTTGGTGGTGGAGACATCATGAGGGCAAAGAGATCCTGAGCGAAAAGTTTGTTCCAGCGTCGATGTCCAGTATGCTGAAGAAAAAACAGAGCTGCAAACACAAGGGCAGTCAGGAAACCACATTTCGCTCGAGAAATTAGAGGGACTTCAAACAACAGATAGTTTTGGGGGTTGTACATGAAAATCACACTGTGTCTATACTATAGTGAAACCAACAATATCTGACAAAATCCACGACCCTTACACTACGAAATCTAAAATCTCTTCAAAATGATGACTCCAAATCAAAACTCATAAAACAAAACAGCGGTTTGTCGGTAGAAATAAACCCAAAAATAATCGATCAAAGCCGAAGGCCTCTGACAGGCACCGCCACTCTATAATTATCTATAATTTATATAGATATACAGACATTCATCACGTGTTATACAGGTGTATATCGCATTTTAATATATTTTTCAGTGCTATTGCTAGGAAGGAACCAAACTCTCCTTTCTGCTGTTCCTAATGGCGCTCCAACACTGGGAGAGATTTGTCTTCCTGGATGGGATTGCAAGTGACAGCACCCGGTCATGTCATGTCGCAACAAATCCCAAGAATTAAGAAAAGATGCAGCAGTTCTAACGATTCGTTTGGGGATTCCACACAATTTGTTCCTTGTTTGCAGAGTGGGCCTATTTGCGATGATTTTTCTGCTCGGTTAACGATGTAGTTGAGATATTTTTAGCGCGTAGTGTTCAATGTGTAAGTAGTCCGATGGCTGTTGCTGTCAAGCGCATTCACGCACAGTTTGATCAAAGCATATTTAGCTTTTGGAGGAGCTTGTTTATATGCAAGATTGGCAATTTGAGGATTCACAAGGAACGTTTCGCAGAAATGTGGATGGCTGTTGCGCATATATGTTCATTGGATCGACGATTTTATTGATGCCCTGAATAGTTGAATAGTTGCTATTGCAGGCAAGTTTGTATGAGAACATGCACAGTTGATGCACAGTTGATATCAGTTGATGCACAGATGCTTTGCCAGACTGTTCCGGACTATGCAGCGGTACCTGGCTGGTTTGTGGCACCTGAAGACTGCGAAGAGATCGAGACAGACCTGGAAATTGGTGGTAAAAAGATCCAGCGGATGATGGTCACCCAGGCTGCTGAGCCCGAAAAGGGGGCGGCGGTTGTACCGAGTTGTACCGATTTGTACCAGAATCTGAAGGCTTTGTTGATGAGTTGTGAGTTGCCAGCAGGGAGTTCGGATCTTACGGGGTGCAAGATAGCTGCAAGATAATCAAGATACACAGCAGCACCAAGTAGCACCAAGATGCACCAAGTCTTTCTGTTGCACTCTTCGGCTTTAGACCTTTTTCGTCCTTCCATTTTTGTGATTATTTTTTGTTGAGAATTAAAGGCCAAACTTGTTACCAACTTGTTACCAATAGAAAACCCAACATACCTAGCGAAACCGAATTTCCTAGATTCATGAGCCTCCCTCTCAATAGAAGTTGCCATGATGGAAAAGCAAGGTACATACTAGACTATATATGTACTGTATGGGATGAACATTTTATATGCAGTTGTATACTATGTAGATATTTCCAGATATAGGAGAATCGGACATGGAAACGCGGACCAGTCAATGATAAGTCCATGACATGTTCATCGGAAGGATGGCAAGCCAGTGCGCATTGCAATGTCTCAGTGCCGCATCGGTCCTCTTCACGACTCTTGGCATTGTGGTCATAAGGCCATAGGCTACGTGGCTACACAGAAGTAGAGTTCATTAGTTCATTGAAATTATTGAAATGAAATTAGTTCATTAGTTCATTAGTTCATTACTTCATTCAGGTTATTTCAGGTTATTTCAGGTTCATTCTTTTTGAAATGAAATTGTTGAAATGGACTCCGAATGTAATGGACTTCGAATGGACTGAGAGGAGTCAAGGCTTTGATGCCAGGAGTGAAGGGACACTGGGCAGAATTCAATAGAGTTCATTTGGGAAGATTCAGATACTGCGAACAGCTCCTTGAGTATTAGTATTATTATGTATTATTAGTATTAGTGTCTAATGGTAATATCGTTTCCTGAACCTAGTGTGTTTTCACCATGTGTTGATTCGTTCCGACTTTGATCACAGGAAGACATCGAGGAGTACGAGGTTGAACTTCGCGAACTCGCAGCCGACGAAAAGCTTGAAAGCGATGAGTTTTGAAAAGACATTAGGCTGGTAGAAACCCAACGGAGTTGGTTTGTAAAGACATGTCGCCACTTATTTCAAGACGATTTCGTTCTGTGGTTTCATATGTCGTAGAAGACATTCTTGTGATGATGTAATTCCGGCTTACTTCCAAGTTTGCGCCTCGGCTGAACAGCTGAACAGCTGTGAATTGCAGATCGCACGTCCCGCAGAATGTACAGATCTGCAACATGACAGGGCGTGCATTGTATCTGCAGCTGTATTAAGTATGCGAACCTGAGAAAAGTGACGATGCCAAGTCGGGTCTTCCTTCATATATTAGCAGACAGTCAATGAATCAAGAATCTTATAGAATCTTCAAACAACTTCAAGATATTTCAAGATATTTCAAGATATTTCAAGATATTTCAAGATATTTCAAGATATCTCAAGATATTTCAAGATATTTCAAGATATTTCAAGATATTTCAAGATATTTCAAGATATTCAACAGCATCATTCCCGGTCCATGAAAAGATTCTGCTAATTATTTGTATGTATTTGTATCCGTTTCGAAATGTGTCCCGTCCTTGAGAACCGATAAGACTGAACCGAGTGAGGTAACTTTTAAAGTGGAAGGTAACTCATGGTTACTTTTATTTACTTTTTAGATTTGGCAATTTGGCCATGTTGCAAACTGTTCAAACTGTTACGAAACTGTTCAAACAGTTCAAACTGCTACGCATTTTCCATCTTTGCGTTTGCTGGTCAGGTCCTGTGATCGATGTTTGATCTCTGCACGTCCGATGTCTATGATGTCTATGATGTCTACGTTTCATATGTCGCATATGTACAGCTTTGAGCTGAAAGTCTCAGCACCAAAGGGAGGATTGAGCAAATACATTGAACAAATGCTGAAGTTTGAGTCAGACATCCTGCAGTGACATTGTCTTTGTTTTCTTGAGCATAATTTGTATCATATCCATATCATATCCATATCATATCCATATCATATCCATTCGTATCCCTATGGCGATTTCCCAACCCTTCCCAGCGTTTTCCGTTTCACAGCTGATCATGTCATGCGATGACAGATCCCATCTCACACGAATTTTCTCGCGCTCGCGACATGCCTTCGGAACATGAAAATCAAGAAACGCAAAACTTCCCGGTTGGGAAAGAGACAGAAACGACAGAAAGTGGGAAGAGCTTCAAAAGTCGAACGCCAATTTTTGCAGTAAGGATGCATGATGGAGGTGATGCCGCTTTGGCTCAGTTGCCACATGTTGCCACCTTGACATTTCTGGGCCCAGTCAAGCAATTGATGAATGTCAGTCGACTTGTGAATTCCAGATCATTCCAGTTTCTATGTAACTTTTGCGAATTGGCATGAATTAGCTGTGGAATCATGTGAAAACTACCTGTAAAGAAGCTCAGTCAAGTAGCATTTGTGGATAATCCTTGCCTGTAGGCATCCATGCCCATGTCTACAAATTTCCACCAGTGGAACAGCGAAGCAGGTTCAGCGCCAATTCCACACGAACCAGAGAATCCACAAGTGACCAGTACTAACATAAATTAGGAACTGACGTGCTGGCGGAAAGCCTGAGTATGGCACTCCAATATCAAGAAATCTAGAAGCTCAGAACAAAATAAGATGGGATCGATGAACAAACATAGCCATGGCAATCCTGGCATGGATTCTGCTGATTGGAAGGCGGAACTGGAATGGAAAAATTTGGCGTGTGAATGCTATAATTTCTCCGAGCCGTTGGGTTTCGTGACTGCTTCAAGTTGGAGTTCACGTGATTCACGTGGCTATTTGAGCATATTCTACCGTTTTCTATCGTTAAACTTCGGTCTTTGCAGCTCGCAGGCAATCCACCACTACTTGCAGGCTGAGTTTGGAATCCTTCGCCAGGTGCGTCAAGCTACGTCAAGCTATGTCAAGCTGCAAGCTCTACCAGTTTCTGAGTTGCTCACTGCTCTCGAGTCTTAATACCACTTTTTGACATTTCTTGACACGTAGCCTGACGTGCAGGAACTCTCAGACATTGGTCAGAAGCTAGGCAATGCGAGGCTGGAACTGGCGCAGAGCGCAGGGAGCGCAGGGAGCGCAGCTTTCCTTGTCGAGTAAAACTGTGTCCTTTCTCGTCCTGTAAACATCCAGGACGCAAATGACGGCGTGGCAGAGACCTGCTTGCTTCATCTCAATTCCAAGTTCATCCTCAAAACCCTTTAAAACATCCGAAAACATCCTAAAACATCCCAAAACATCCCAAAACATCCCAAAACATCCGAAAACATCCTAAAACATCCTAAAACATCCCAAAACATCCCAAAACATCCGAAAACATCCTAAAACATCCGAAAACATCCGAAAACATCCTAAAACATCCTAAAACACCTACAATATCCTAAAACATCCCAAAACATCCTAAAATATCCTAAAACATCCTAAAATATCCTAAAGCATCCCAAAACATCCTAAAATATCCTAAAACATCCTAAAGTTGCCTTTAAGGTTTTCTGATGTTGTTTGATCTTGTTGTTTCAGGGTCCGTGGCAGGTGGGACACAGAGAAGATGTCAAAGGATGTCTTCCAGCGGCGTGTGCTGCTTCGGTAGCACTTTGAAGTTTCAAGGATTTACTTAGCTAACTTACTGTAACTTACTTAGATGATCTTAGATGGTACAAGACAGAAATATATCACTGCCACACTCTGCCACATGTTGAGTTTGTTTGGGTCCTAGTATGTCCTAGTCTTCCTTGTATCACAATGTTCTACAGTGATAGGGTCCTTGCGCGTTTTGCGCCAAAATTTGGCATCTCCGATTTCTTGCGTCCCGTTGATGTTCATGACAGCTTAAGCACCGGCTTGGATGGTTGGATCTTGACGACCTGAGGAGCAATGCCGTGATGAAACTGGAGAGATCCGACTCCATGCATCGTCCTGTGACCCCAGTCACACGGAGAATTTCCCTCAGCGTCGTGAGCCCACGACTGAGCCCACCCCCGCAAATCGTGCACGTGGAGCACGAGACCGAGAATGACAACTGCAATTTCGATGAGAAAGAAATGAAAGAAACGGAAAATCAATTGACCCGCTTCGATTCTGAAGTGGAGTCTGTTAATGAAGTCGAGACAGAGATCCAACCGGTGATTACCGGGGACGGATTTCCCCACGAGCCCGTCATTGGAGATCTCGTTGGCACCCCATCTCTACCAGGTGCCCTTCACAGTGCCAAACATGTACGCAGGGACGGCAAGTCTCACATATCTTCTCTTGCAAGTTTCAATATGTTTCAATCACTTGAAGATTGTCCAAGTTGTTCGCGGGATCTCATGCTCGCTGTCTTGTAGGCTCTATGCCATCAGAAAGCAAAGACATTTTGACCAAAAAGAATTCAAAAAAGTGGGAACAGGCCAGGGCCTAAGGCACATGGCATGACACAGGTGTCACTGATGGTTCCAATGTGAAGATTGAATAGACCACAATAGATCTTTGAACAACCGTGTGATGATGCAGGCACTTGTCGTGTTTCAATTGACCATTGACCAGCAGTTGGCAGCTTGCAAATCTGCCAGGCAAGCCAAAGGTGGGCAGACAGCATGGAAGGCAGCCAGCAGAAGCTGAACCTATTCGAACACAAAAAAGAGACTTGATCTATCTTGATCTGCCATCTATTAAATATTACTTGATCTCATTTTAATCGCGTTTTGAGGTGTGAACCTGCCTGAATTGTAGTTTGAGATTCGGCAGAGACCGATCGCATCAAAAGCGGCACTTGAACAGTCTCTTTTCGTGCATGGTAGAAATCCTGCTACAGTACTCGAATAGCTGCGTTGTTTGGAGCAGCTGTGCGACAGTCCTCTAGAGTCACTTTCAAGGCAGTTTCATGCAGTGTTTGCATCTCTTGGGCATCTCTTTGGCATCTCTTATCCATGTTTCTTCCTTCGCAGTTTGATCCAGTTTGATCTTGCCCTGAGGAAACCGCAGATGCCTTTGGTCGTGGAATGGGTTTGGTCTCGAGAGCAGAAGATGCCAAGCAAGAGAAATCCTTCTCTTCCAATTTCCACCGCCGGTGCTACAAGGTGGACCATCCAAACGCATCAAAACCCGTTCTGTGTGCAACATGAATTCATGAGCTTTTTTATGCCAGAAGTCAGGCTGAGAAATATTGAGCTTGGCAGGTGGTGACCAGCAATTACTTTGAGCTTTTGACCATCTTTTTGATCTCTTCCAGCGCTCTGCAAATTGGACTTTCGACCAACTGGATGGCGGAAAATTTGGTCGACACGACGTCTTCAGAGCACAGAATCATTGAAGTTGCTGGATTCTCAGTGCCAGTCTGTGCCTGCGCCAATGAGCACTGAGAATCCTCATGAGTTCAGATCAGCTACCTCCAAAGGCAAGCCAACACTATGTCCAGGGGACCATAGGGGACCATAGGGGACCATAGGGGACCATAGGGGACCATAGGGGACCATAGGGGACCAATGACAAAAAAACATATAATTCATATATAAATAAATAAATAAATAAATATATATATATATATTGGATCGAGACAAAGGACTCAACTTGCATCCTGAGAGCCTTTCCTCGTGTCGACTCTAAGATTTACTGCATCATCTTCACTGCTGAGCTGATGCTTCGCCTCACGGCATACCGGTTGGCATTCTTCACACAGGCGCCATGACATCATGAACACCAGAAAGCAGAAGCAGACAGAAGACATCAGACGTGCAAGGAAGTGGTTGAAGTGGGCACTGATAGCCTTGTTGACTCATTCCTTGGGCCGGGCCCCATGTCATCACCTATCATATCTATCATATCTATCATATCTATCATATCTATCATATCTATCATATCTATCATATCTATCATATCTATCATATCTATCATCATCTCAGCATCCGGCAGTATCCGGCAGCATCCGGCGCCACGTCTTACCACGACAATGTGCTTGGCCTATTTTGGCCTTGTGAGGTCGGCTGGGCGTGGAATGTATTCGATCTGCTTCTGGTGGGCGTCCAACTTCTGGAGGAACTTCTCATGGCATTGTCAAGCGGAGGTGACGGTGCGGGCACTGTACAAGGCACTGTAGGAGCTTTGATCCCTGGCTGAACCTGGCTGAAGAGATTTTGATCTCGGCTGTTTCGTTTTTCGATGTTTTTCTCATCTCTCTTTTTGAAATTGTGAAAGCATGTGAAAGCATGTGAGAGCACTGAACAGGGAAAAAGCGGAGTCATTCGAAGTTTTTGTGCTGTTGGTTTGGCGCATCGTTGATTTTCCACTGTTCCAGCTCATTCTCAGAATCTGGCCATTTATTTTCCGTATCAGTTATCAATGTCCAAAACACAGCAAATGGCAAAGGGTAATCAATTTAAAATATTTAAACAGCAAGCACACTGTTTTGGTAATCTATCTAAACATGGTATGTTTTAGTCACTTCTTGTGCAGATCCCTCTGGCCATGAGGCAGCAGATGTCTCCCACCACTTTGCTTCGCATAGCTCGAGTCCTGAGAGCTGTGAGGGTACTTCGTCATTCCCTCAGCCGACAAAAACGCAGTGAAACACAGAAAAATCACAGTAACACACTGCCTTTCTGGGCATCTGCGTTTCGCGTTATCTATATGACATCTAAATATGCATGATACGATGATATGTAATATGTATCTATCTATTTTTATACAGTTATACATATATAATATATGATATGCAGGAATGTTTAGGGTCACAGGCCACGCCAGGAATTCTTCGAATCGCTCTGATGGCGGAGGACCTCCGTCTCCTCGTGAGCTGCTTGCTGTACTGAGCCTCGACAACGAATTCGGCATGGCAAAGTCATGGCTTAAGACCTAAGTTAGGACCTAAGTCACCATCTAAATTTCTAAATGTTCTGCTTCGGTTCGTTGCATTTTGCATTTCGTTTTACGTTTCTATCGTTTCTATCCTGTTGGTATTTCACATTTTTGTTGCAGATTCGCATTATGTTCTATTCATATTTCGGTTTTGGACACATTCTTTACACATTCTTTGGACACATTCTCCTGTTTAAAACGTTTCAGAGACCGTGACCCAGGTTCAAAGCCGTTCTTTTGGACAGCAGTGTTGCTGGGCCTGATGATATATATTGTAGCCATATATCTGACACAAATTGTATTAGTCTATCGGGTGGAGGGCGACATCGGTGTGAGCTTGAGCTTGGAGCCCTACTTCGGTTCAGTACCACAGCAGGGAGTCCCAGCATGTGTCAGTTACTGTGTCAGCATGCGCCATGTGCACACGCTTCTGCGTTGAAATTGTTTCACTTGGGAAAGTTTGGGGTGTACTTCTTGGTGTTCAAAGCAGACGGCACTGGATATCAATGGACTAGGAAATCACGTTTGATGAAGACCTGAGGTTTAGAATCAATGTTGTCAGATATGGTCAGATGTTGTCACATGTGGTCAGGTGTGGTCAGATGTGGTCAGGTGTGGTCAGATGTTGTCAGATATGGTCAGATGTGGTCAGATGTGGTCAGACGTGGTCACATGTTGTCAGATCTTGTCAGATGTGGTCAGACGTGGTCAGATGTTGTCAGATCTTGTCAGATGTGGTCAGATGTTGTCAGATGTGGTCAGGTGTGGTCAGATGTTGTCAGATTGTCAGATATGGTCAGATGTGGTCAGATGTTGTCAGATGTGGTCAGACGTTGTCAGATGTTGTCAGATGTGGTCAGATGTTGTCAGATGTTGTCAGATGTGGTCAGGTGTGGTCAGATGTTGTCAGATATGGTCAGATGTGGTCAGATGTTGTCAGATGTGGTCAGACGTGGTCAGATGTTGTCAGATGTGGTCAGATGTTGTCAGATGTGGTAAGATGTGATCAGATGTGGTCAGGTGTGGTCAGACGTGGTCAGATGTGGTCAGATGTGGTCAGACGTGGTCAGATGTTGTCAGATCTTGTCAGATGTGGTCAGATGTGGTCAGATGTTGTCAGATGTGGTCAGATGCGGTCAGATGTGGTCAGATGTGGTCAGGTGTGGTCAGAT